>ORMF010513121.1_pt1 | contig 18004 bp, 20 predicted proteins | sample 1779871 | NCBI WGS metagenome assembly ORMF01 (sample SAMEA104232316, study PRJEB22302) | groundwater metagenome | biome: forest; feature: aquifer; material: groundwater | place: USA | collected 2011-08-07 | depth 5.4 m
AGAGCGAGCCTTCGCGGCAGGGCGTGCATTGGCCGCAGCTTTCGTGCGCGTAAAACTCGGAAATGTTCGCCAGCGCCTCGACGATGTCCACGCTGTCGTCCATCACGATGATGGCGCTCGAGCCGCTCATCGAGCCGGCGGCGATGAGCGAATCGAAATCGTACGGCAAATCGAGCATGTCCACTTCCTGCTCGACGTCTTTGCCGTCCACCTTGCGTTTGAGTTTGAACTTCTCACCGGCTTTGAAAACTTTTGCCGATGAACCGCCCGGGATGACGGCTTTGAGTTTTCTTCCGTCGCGCAAGCCGCCGCCGAACACGGGGTCGAAAATCAAATCGCGGATCGTGACCTTGCCCGTCTCCACCTCGTAATAGCCAGGGCGCTTTACGTGGCCGCTGAGGCTGACGATGCGCGTGCCGGTGTTGTTCGGCGTGCCGAGTTTGGTGTATTCCGCGCCGCCCATCGCGACGATGTGCTTCACGGCACACAGCGTCTCGACGTTGTTGACGATGGTCGGGCACATGTAGAGGCCGAGCACCGCCGGAAAATACGGCGGCTTGATGCGCGGATAGGGCCGCTTGCCTTCGAGCGATTCGATGAGGCCGGTTTCCTCGCCGCAAATATAAGCGCCCGCGCCACGATGCACGTAAATCTCCAAATCGTAGCCGCTGCCGAGGATGTTCTTGCCGAGGAAATTTTTCGCGCGGGCTTCCTTCAAGGCCGCATTGAGCAGCTTCGCACCCCTGGGCATTTCGCCGCGGATGTAGATGTAGGCAAGCTTTACGTCGTTCGCGAAGCAGGAGATGATGATGCCCTCGATGAGCTGATGCGGGTCTTTATGGATGATCTGGCGGTCCTTGAACGTGCCCGGCTCGGATTCGTCGGCGTTGCAAATGAGGTAAATCGGTTTGCCGCTGCGGCGATCTACGAAGCTCCACTTGAGTCCGCACGAAAAACCCGCGCCACCGCGGCCACGCAGGCCGGACTTCATCACGTCGTCGCGGATTTGTTCCTGCGGCGACTTCTTCTTGCCGTCCGGCAAATCCAGCGGCGACATCGCCAGCGCCTTTTTGAGCACCTCGTAGCCGCCGTGGCGCAAATAGCATTCGAGGTCGGGCGTGTAACCCGGTTGATCGGCGTGCTTCAGGATCAATTTGAACTCTTGCGGCATATCAGTTTCTTGACTCCGCAAGGGAAATATTTAGCCTGTGCCACACGTCGGTTTGCCCGATGGTGTAACGGTAGCACAACAGACTCTGAATCTGTTTGTCATGGTTCAAATCCATGTCGGGCAACCAACTCATTTCAAGCCTTTTAGTTTCTTGCGCCCTTTCAAAAAGCGCTCAATTTGCAGGATGTGAAGCCGATCCTTGTCCCGGAGGATGGTTTTCTTGCTTTGGAGAATGCGTTCCAGCGGCAGAACCTTGACCGGCTGGCTTTCGATTGTTGCGTCCACGGCGTTCTCGTATTCCGCGTTGAAACTCTTCACCCCGTGGACAGTAAACAGGAAATTCACCAGTCTCCCGTCGGCGAGCACGTAAAGGGTCTTGGCCAGGGCTGTTCCGCCCTGCCTCAAGACGAGGTTCATCAGCCGGATATATTGTCGTTCCGGCAAATCAATCCAGATATCCACATCAATCGTTGTCACAATGACACCTTGCAGGATGGCGGCAGACATTCCTACAAGCTGAAACCTAATTTCTTCCTCTCCCAATGACTGTATAAGCCGAACGATCGGAGAAAGTCGTCGTGCATGCGCCACCGTTCTTCCTGAGTCGCGGCCAGTCCTTGGGCGAGCAACACCTTTTCCTCCTGACTTAACCCGCGTATTCCCTTTAGCTTTTGATACCCCTCCGGCCAGTCTTTCAGGCGTGTTTTCATACTTTTGCTTGGTTGCCATTTGTCCGGGTCAAATCATTTGCACTCGGCCACAATTTCATCCGCCTTTGCGGTGCTGACGCCTTCGTGAAAATCCTCGTTGCACATCATCACCGGCGCCGTGCCGCAACCGGCGAGACACTCGACGAATTCGACTGAGAACTTCCCGTCCTTCGTCGTTTGCACGCCGTGCGCGTGCGGGTCGAGGCCGAGCTTGGTGCAAAAATGTTCGTGCAACTTGTGCGAGCCGCCGAGCGCGCAGCTCAACGTGCGGCAGATTTTGATCTGATATTTCCCGACCGGTGCTTGCCGAAACATCGGGTAAAACGTGACGAGCTCGTAAACATTGATCGGCTGAAGACCAAGCTTCTTCGCCGTCCACTCGACGGCTTCCTGCGAAATCCAGCCGAAGTGTTCCTGAATCGCGTGCAGCAGCATGAGCGACGCGCTGCGCTTCACGGGGTAATGCGTGATCAACTCGTCAATCTCGGCTTCTAAATTGGCTGGAACGGTGAAACTCATTTCAAATTCATTGCCACGAAAGAACACAAAGAACCTTTAGCGGAGCGCGGCTCTATGAGCCGCAGCGTGTTCAAATGCAAAGCAGGCCGCTGCGGGTCACAGACCCGCGCTCCTTTGTGTTCTTTGTGTTCTTTTGCGGCAAAGTTCATCGGTCACATTCTCCCATCACGAAGTCGAACGATCCCAGAATCGCCACGGTGTCGCTCATCATGTGGCCGGGCAGCAGGTGCGACAGGATGCTCAGATTGCAGAACGAAGGCGAACGGATCTTCATCCGGTACGGCGTGCCGCCGCCGCGACTGTTGATGTAAAAGCCGAGTTCGCCCTTCGGATTCTCGTGGCCGAAATAGATTTCGCCGGGCGGGCAATTCACACCCTGCGTCACGAGCATGAATTGATGGATCAATTCCTCCATGCCCGACATGACCTTGCTCTTTGGCGGCAAAACGATTTTGCCATCGGCCACGTTCACCGGCTCTTTGGATTTGTTCTCGAAGCCGCCGGGGAGTTTGTCGAGGCACTGGTGGACGAGGCGCACGCTCTGGCGCATTTCCTCCATGCGCACGAGGTAACGGTCATAACAATCACCCACCGAGCCGAGCACCACGTCGAACTGCAAATCCTTGTAGCAAAGATACGGCTGCGCTTTGCGGAGATCGTAATCCACGCCGCTGCCACGCAGGTTCGGGCCGGTCAGGCCGAAATCCAGCGCCGTCTCTTTCGAGATGACGCCGACATCGCGCGTGCGGTCCACCCAGATTTTGTTGCGCGTGAGCAGCGTCTCGACCTCGGCGATGTTCACGACGACTTCCTTGAGGAACTGACGGACCGCATCGCACCAACCGGGCGGGGTGTCGCGCGAAACGCCGCCGATGCGCGTGTAACTCGTCGTGAACCGCGCACCGGTCAGTGATTCGCACAGGTTGTAAATCTTCTCGCGCTCGGTGAACGTGAGTAGGAAAACGGTCATTGCGCCCACGTCCATCGCAAAACAGCCGACACCGAGCAGATGCGACGAAATGCGCGCCAGTTCGCAGCAAATCACGCGGATGTACTGGCAGCGCGGCGGGAGTTTGTCCTGGATGCCGAGGAGTTTTTCGACCGCGAGCGCGTAGGCGACGTTGTTGGCCAGCGGCGCGAGGTAATCCAGCCGATCCGTGTAAGGGATGAACTGCGTCCACGTCATGTTCTCGGCGATTTTTTCGTCGCCACGATGGAGGTAGCCGATGTCGGGGACGGCCTTGGTGATAATCTCGCCATCGAGTTCGAGGACGATGCGGAGCACGCCGTGCGTGGACGGGTGCGACGGCCCCATGTTGAGGACCATCTTTTCGCCCTGCATGTCCTGCAAATCCTCGGCGTGCGGAAAAGACCGCGCCACCGCCGCCGCCTTGGCAGCAGAATCGCGAATCTCGATTTCTTGAACTTCGGGCATTAGTGGTTGGATAGTTTTCGGATTTTCCGAATTTGCACAATCAAGCCGACAGTGTTAGCTGCCAATAAAGTGAAGATAGAAAGATCTATGGCATATCCTTCGCGACGCGACAAAGCCGCTTCTCGTTCCCAAGCAGATTTATTCTCGGTAGTGGGATTATTCCGCCATTCAGAAAACGCTCGTGCGGCACTTCGCCTATCTATAAAAACCGGTGAGAACGCCAGCAACACCAAAAATACTTCAATCGCAATTAATGAAACGAGGAGTGTTTTCATTTCACCTCCCTATTCTCTGGCGTCCGCACACGCGGCTCGCGCTCAATCGCGTCTCTGCCACCCGGCGTCGTGACGAACGGCCCGCCTTCGATGGGCGCAGTCTTGGTAAATGCGATATCCGGCAACTCAGTCGGTTTGCCGCCGAGCGGGAAATCTTTGCGGAGCGGGAAGTGGGGATAACCTTCCCACATGATGATGCGGCGCAAGTCGGGATGACCGCGAAATCGGATGCCCATCAGGTCGTAAATCTCGCGTTCGTGCCAATCCGCCGTACGCCACACGCCCGTGACGGTCGGCAACTCGGACTTTTCCTCGCTCACGCTGGTTTTGAGCCGCAAATACTGGCGGTGCGCAACGCCGTAAAGCTCATAGACAATCGTCCAGCGTGGGTCGTCGCCGTAGTTGTCCACGCTGGAAACGTCCACGAGGAAATCGAAGCCAAGCTCTTGCTTGGCAAACGCGCAGACTTCGACGATGCGCTCCGGGTCAGCGATGGTTAATGTAATTTCACCCCGAAACTCTGCGGGGGCAGAGAGGAGTTCCCCGAATTGTTCTCGGAGTTTGTTGGCGTAATCCGTCGCGTTCACTTCGAGGGAAATCGAGCTTTGGCTGGTTCCGGGGTTAGTTTCTTCAAGTCGCCCAACAGCGGTTCGCGTTGAATCTGTTTTTGCAGTTTGAGCAGCGCGTCGAGCAGCGCTTCCGGGCGCGGCGGACAACCCGCCACGTAAACGTCCACCGGGATGATATTATCCACGCCCTGCAACACGGAATAGCTCCGATACATTCCGCCGGTCGAGGCGCACGCGCCCATCGCGATGACGTATTTCGGCTCGTCCATCTGGTCGTAAATGCGCTTTACCGCCAGCGCCATCTTGTAAGTCACTGTGCCGGCAACGACCATGCAGTCCGATTGCCGGGGCGAAAAGCGCATGACCTCCATGCCGAAGCGGGAAATATCAAACCGGCTTGCGCCCGTGGCCATCAATTCAATGGCACAGCACGCCAAACCCATCGGCATCGGCCAGATCGAGTTCTTGCGAAACCAGTTCAGGGCAGCGTCAACCCGGGTGACAATGACATCACCCTCGATCTTCGAGTTGTAGCCGACTTCAGTGGTTTCTTGCATGGGAACGCAACGCCAATGCTCGGCGCTGCACGGGAGCGTAGTCGGCGGCATTTTGGCAGGCAAGCTGGTTTTGTGATTTATTTCACAATCCCGCCCGCCGTGGAGATCGAAACGGAGCGCGCTTCGCAGCAGACTTGCTTCCACGGCGCCGGCATGAAACGCTATGCGCTCAATTGGGATATTTTTGAAACCGAACATGGCCCCGACCACACAGAAACAACCCGCGCCGGTCGCGGATGCGTATTTGGAAAACTTCAGCCACTTTGAGTGTGAAGCAAAACAGCCGGCCTGGATGCTCCCGCTCCGCAAGGGGGGACTCGCCCGCTTCGCGCAACTCGGTTTCCCAACGTTGGAGCATGAGGATTGGCGTTTCACGAATGTCGCGCCCATCGCGAAACTACCTTTCAAGCCGGCGTTTGAAGCGGCCTTGGACGGCCTGGCGGCGGAAGCGCTCAAAAAGTTTCCTTTCGCCAACCTGCCGGGCGCGCGCTTGGTGTTCGTGAATGGTCATTACGCCGCGGCGCTTTCCAAAATTGGCAAGCTGCCGGTAGGCGTGAAAGTCTCCAACGTCGCCGCCGTGCTCACGGCGGAACCGGCGCTGCTGGAGAAACATCTTGCGCCGCCGTCGCCGGCCGGCGACAACGCTTTTACCGCGCTCAATCAGGCGTTCTTCCTCGACGGCGGGTTTATTCATGTGTCCGCCGGTAAAGTGGTCGAGGAGCCGGTGCAGCTCATTTACGTCGCCACCGCGAAGCAAAGTGGCGCGACGATTCAGCCGCGCAACGTCATCGTCGCGGAGGCAAACAGCCAGTTGACCGTGATCGAAAGCTACGTAACGGCCGGCGGCGCGGGTTATTTCACCAACGCCGTCACCGAGCTCGTCGTGGGCGACCACGCGATCGTCGAAGTGCTGAAATTTCAGGACGAGGCGGCCGATGCGTTTCACATGGCGGCGATTCACGGGCAGTTCGGTCGGGCGAGTAACGTGAGCGTCCACTCGTTCGCGCTCGGGGCGAAAATATCGCGCAACAGCATCCGCACGAACCTCGCGGGCGAGGGCTTGGAATGCGTCCTCAACGGGCTTTACCTCACGCGCGGCGAGCAATTGGCTGATCACCACATGGTCGTCGAACACGCCCAGCCGCATTGCGCCAGTCACGAGTATTTCAATGGCATTCTGGACGACAAATCCCGGGGCGTCTTCCACGGCCGCATTCTGGTGCAACCGCTCGCGCAGAAAACCGACGCGAAACAGACCAACAAAAACCTCCTGCTCTCCGACGACGCCACCGCCAACACCAAGCCGCAATTGGAAATTTACGCCGACGACGTGAAATGCACGCACGGGGCGACCATCGGGCAGTTAAACCAGGAATCGATTTTCTATCTGCGCTCGCGCGGCATTGGGCCGGAGACGGCGCGGCGGATGTTGATTCACGCCTTTGCCGGTGAAATCATTGAGCGCATCCGGCACGAAGCCGCGCGCGAGGAGTTGAACCAACTGGTGTGGGAACGGCTCGAAGCGAATCCGCACCTGGCGGAAAAGTGATTTCATGTTCGACGATCTGAACGACCTTTATCAGCAGGTCATCCTTGACCACTGCAAGCAGCCGCGCAATTTCCACGAGCTGCCGCAGTCTTTTTTTCCGCGAATCGCCATTCTTGGGATAATTGGGACGTGCTTATTCGTAATGCCCAGCTTGCCTGTTCAGGCAGAGAAAGCATTGAACGTTTCAACTAAACAGGCCGCCGCCAAATCGAACCCTGCAAATTCCATTTCCGCCAATTCAGCCTTGGAGAATAAAATGGTTGAAGCACGGATGACGGTGTTATGGAAACTCGTCGATGACGAAGGGAGAACCCGCGACGCGGCACGCTGGGAAAAGTTTGAAGATGGCGCGCGACAGATTATAAATGATTTTCCAGATCGCGCGGAAGGCTACTACTTGATCATGTATTTGATGGGACGCAAAGCGTATGAAGACCCACAAAAAACGCACGGCTTGGCGAATGAAATATTAAATGGTTCAGCACCGGAGCGCTTTAAGTTGTGGGCAAATGGATTTCTCAACCGGACTGACGGAATAGGAAAACCGGTAATAATTCGATTTACGGCGGTGGACGGGCGCGAAGTGGATCTGGCGAAAATGAAAGGCAAGGTTGTATTGATTGAGTTTTGGGCAACTGACTGCCCTCCGTGTGTGATGGAGTTTCCAAAAGTGGAAGCCACCTACCGAAAGTTTCATCCGCAAGGTTTTGAAGTAATTGGCATCAGTTGTGACGACAACAAGGCGAAACTGGAGAAATTCATAAAGCGAAAACGCGTGCCCTGGCCCCAATTCTTCGACGGCAAAAGTCAAACAGACAACCGAATAGCCCAAGCTTTTGGGATCAATGGAATTCCTCACATGATGCTTGTGGACAAGCAAGGCTGCCTTCGTTTTGACCGGGAATGGGATGAAGATAAAATCACCAAACTTCTGACGGAATGATTGGTTTTTGGCGGATTCTTTTTCGTGTGTTTTGTGTATTTCGTGGTTAGATTTCCGATGTGTTCGACGATCTGAACGACCTTTATCAGCAGGTCATCCTTGACCACTGCAAGCAGCCGCGGAATTTTCACGAGCTGCCGCAGGCGACTTGTTCCGCGCAAGGTTACAATCCGCTCTGCGGCGACCAGTTGAAATTGTTTCTCACCTTGGACGGCGACGTGATCAAGGACGCGAGCTTCGTTGGCTCGGGCTGCTGCATCTCGAAGGCTTCCGCATCATTGCTCACGGAATTCGCCAAGGGCAAAACCAAATCGGACGTGGAAAAAATGTTCACCCAAGTCCACGACATGGTGATGACGGGTAAATTTGCGGGCGACGTCGGGAAGCTGGCGGTGTTCGCAGGCGTCCACAAATATCCCGCGCGCGTCAAATGCGCCATCCTCGCCTGGCACGCCGTCATGGGCGCGCTCAAGGGCGACGCCCAATCGGTGACGACGGAGTCGGAACAGATTTAGTTTGCGGAGCCGGCGGCTACTTCTTCCCCGCAAAGTTAGCGGCGCGGCGGAAATGGAAATCGCCGTAGCCTCCGTGCCCTGGGCGTCGTTGATTTCACAGCTTGTGATGCACCAGTTGCAAAACAATCCGCACGCTCTGCGCCAGGCCAAACAGAACCAACACCACGCCCGAGCCGTGCTCCATGCGCAAGAGCGCTTTCTCGCTCAACCGTCCGTGCCGGCGCGAAATGAAATAGCTCAGGCTGAAAAACCACAACCCCGTTCCCAGCGCCACGCCGGTGACGCAGGCGAACTTGCCTTGCAGCGTGGGCACGACCCATTCGTGCGAGATGAAACTGGCCGCGAGGACGATCCAAAACAGCAGCACGCCCGGGTTGCCCATCACGCGCACCAACCCCGTGAAGAACGCCGAGTGCGGTTGAAGCTTTTCCTCGATGCGCCCTTCGAGCCGATCAGCCGCGCGGCTGATGTGCATCGGCGCGCTGACGGTTTTGGCCATCAGAAACTTGATGCCGAGAAACAGCATGAACACGAAGCTGAACACTTCCATCGAAGCCTTGATGTAGCGGTTGCCAAAAAACGACGAGAAGCCCGTGAACGCAATCGTGCAATAAATCACTTCCATCACCGATGCGCCCAGGCCGATGAGCGCGGCCCACTTGAACCCCCGCCGCGCACCTTCGTTGATGATGGTGAGGTTAATGGGTCCGACGGGAATGGAAAGCAGCAGCCCGAAGACGAACCCGGTCAGTCCCGCAATCAGAATGGGCGGCAGCTCCGGCATGAAACGTCAGTCGGGTTTGGCGGATTCCTCCTCGTCCTCCTCATCCTCAATCTCATGGCGGATGCGACGGGAGATGCGTGGGCGGACAAAACCGTAGATGAGATACGCGGTGAAGAACAGCGGCAGGATGAAAATGAGGATTTTCCCCTTGGAAACCACGACGGCGCCCAGGAATAGAATCGCGGCCAGCATTTTTGGAAACGTCCGCGTCGCCCGTAGGTCCAGCGATTTGAAACTCGGATACTTTACCTTGCTGACCATCATCCATGAGAGAAACAGCAGCAGCACCGGCAGGAGATAACGCCATTTGCTGTGGCTGAAGCGCTCTTCCATCCAGCCGACTTCATTGAGCCAGATCATGAACATCGTCAGCGATGCCACAAGCCCGGCCGCCGAGGGGATGGGAAACCCGAGAAACTCCTTGCCGCCGCCGGGGCTGGGCTGGCTCGACATGACGTTGTAGCGCGCCAGCCGGAAGGCGCCGCACACGAGATAGATCGAAGCAATGAACCAACCGATCTCCGCGTATTCTACAAACACGTCCTTCAGCACGATGCGATGCACGAGAAACGCCGGGGCGGCGCCGAAGGAAATCAAGTCCGCCAGGGAATCGAATTCCCGCCCAAACGGACTCTCCGCGCCGCCCATGCGCGCCACGCGACCGTCGAACAAATCGAAAATGCACGCCGCCAGGATGAAGTAGAGCGCGGTCCAGATTTTGGTGTAGATGCCCGTGGAGATGTCCGCCTCCACGATTTTCGTCAGCGCCACGAAGCCGCAGAAGAGATTCCCCGCCGTCAGCAGGTTGGGCAGAAAATAGATTTTCAACCGGGCATCATCGTTGTCACCGTTGCTGGGCGCGGGACTGAGAGTGGAGGCCATCGTGTGTTTAGTTGAATAAAACCAGCACAGTTTCGCCGCCGATCATTTTGTTGTCGAGCTTGCCCTGAAGCGTAGGACTCAACGGCCGGTCGGTGTGCCCCCGCGCCGCGTGTGCCTTTCCGGCATGTTTCATGGGGCCAAGGTAGGGACGGTCATCGCGGGTTCAAAGAACAAAATCCGCCCGCCTTTCAAGTTGCGCCCGGTCCCGTAGCGGCGGGCGCCCCCGCCTGCCGTCGAGCCGGCGCGTCTCGCCCGGCGGAAAAAACTCACGCCCAGCCGCGTCGCTCGAAATTTTCGTGAGTCCCAAGAATTGCGCGCCATTTCCGGGCGGCGAGACGCGCGCCCTTTACGTCCGGCAAGATGCCCGACGCTACAAAATCGGGGGCCGTGCATGGATGCGCCCGGTTTTCTTCCGGCGGCAAAGATGCGCTTGCGTCCGGAAACTATTCCGCTACCGTCGCCCGCCAACGCATGAACGCGCCTTCGCCTTTCTGGCAACTCCTGTTCGCGCCGGAAGCTTCAACCCACCCGCCGACGGCGGTCGCGATGAAGTTGCTGACGAAACGCGGCCAACCCCTGTTACTGCTTCCCCACCCGCCGCATCTGGCAGCCCGCGGGCTGGAGCTTTACCCGGCGCAAACGCCGCGCAGCCGTCTCGTGCGTTCTTTAGCCCGATGGGCTTTGCAATTACGCCTGCCCGTCGGCGTTAAATCCGTGCGAGTTCACCTGTCGCCCGACGATCCTTTTGTTCGCTGGCTGGCCGGCCTGGCGCATGTGGCTCCGGGTGTCATTCCGCAATTTGCCGTGCTGGCCGGCAACCCGAACAGCTCGGGGCAACGCCTCATCCTCATGCTCTTCGATCCAGCCGGCCTCCCCGCCGCCGTGGTAAAAGCGGGCGTGACCGAAGCCGCGCGGAAGTTGATCGAACAGGAACAGCAGTTTCTGGCCAGCGCCCCAACGGGCGTGACGGGCATTCCGCCGCTGCGAGGAACATTTGCCAATGCGAAATTACGGGCGATGGCGCTCGATTTCCTTCCCGGTCGGTCGCCGCGGGCGCCGGATGAACATATTCTCCCGCAGGTTTTGGGAAACTGGCTGCGGCCGCAGCAACGGGTTGTTTTTACCGACACCCGCGTCTGGCGGGAATTGTCCGCCACCCGTGCCGGTCATCCGATCTTCACGTCGTTGGCGGTTTCGTTGCGCAACCAGTCCAGTTCCGGCGCGCTTTGCCACGGAGATTTCGCGCCATGGAATGTCCGGGTGTCGCCGTCCGGCGACTGGATGGCGCTGGATTGGGAACGCGGGGATCTGAACGGTCTGCCCGCGTGGGATTGGTTTCACTATGTGGTTCAGAAAAGCATCCTGGTGCAGCGCCAGCCGGTGGCGTCTCTTGTCACTTCGCTTGAAGCCTTGCTCGCCGGCAACGAATTCAAAACTTACGCCCAAGCCGCCGGGATAATCGGATCCGAGCGTTCGCTGGTGCTGTTTTATTTGTTATATCAGGCAGAGGTTATCCGCCCATCCGAAGGTCTGACCGCGACGCGCGATCTGTTAAGCCAACTGGCCGCGCGCTGGCGCTAAGCGGGCGGGACGGTTCATTTACCGCCCAAGCGCGCAACTCAAACTCGCTGCCTGTGCTTTTCCCGCTCGGCCAGGAACGTGATCATCTGATGCCGGATCGCTCGCGCGACTTGCTCCGGCGTGTCGGCGCGGAAATAACCACGCACCGACCTGTCCGACCTGCCAACTGCAAATTCTGACCCGTATCTACCGGGTCAAACATGCCCTGCTGCGCTGGCGCGGCCACGGGTTTAGACGTTGCGCCCCCAAGCCGGTTGTTTCCGCCTTTTGACTTGTCAGCACGGCAGCACCTGACTATCTTTAGCGCGCTCAAGAATCTCAACGAATGTGTATGCTAGGCGATCAACTCACGAACTTGCGTCCCGCGATTGTCCGACACTTTGAGCCGCTGTTAACATCACTCCGTCACCACCTGCTTCCATGAGATGGTACGTCAAGAGCCTGATTTTCAAGGCTGTTTCCATCCTGCCCGGCGGCCCGAGACTGTACAATTTTTCCCAACAGAAAATCAGTCGCAGCACGGATGCGACGCCGGCGCGCGTCCAACAAAAGCTGACGATTGGTTTTCAGTATTGGGACTGGCTCAAGCAGCACGGACGGACGGATGCGTTGGTGGATGGTGCGGTGCTGGACTATGGCGCGGGCTGGCACCCGACCATTCCATTTTTGTTTTATCGGCTCGGGGCCCGGCGGCAGGCATTGTTGGATGTGTCGCGGCTGCTGAATGACCAACTGGTGGCGGACACTCTCGAGATCAGCCGAAAGGTGATGTCGGATCAGAAATTCAGTGAATACGCCCGACCTCTCGCCGGGAGCGGCGGCATGAGTTCGATCTTCAAGGAACTGGGCATTGAGTATTTTGCGCCGTATCAGGAATCTTTCAAAGGCGGAAGCGAATCGTTCAACGCCGTGTTCAGCACGCAGGTTTTGCAACACGTTCCTGAATCCGTGATGGTGGAGGTGTTCAAAGAAGTTTTTAGCTGGCTGAAGCCTGGCGGACTGTTCCTGGCGACGACCCACCTGACCTTTCAGTTCGGCACACCGGATACCAACTCCCGGCAGTATCAGCACCTCTCCCTTTCGCCCCGGATCTGGCAGACGTTTTTCTCGTCCCGAATCATGTGTTTCAACCGGTTCAAGGGGCCGGACTATCAGCGGGCGCTCGAAGCCGCGGGATTCCGAATCGTCGAGATGCTAGTCACACCGCCAAGCATTCAGGACAGCGCGTATTTCAACGCCACGCGCATTCACGAGTGCTTCCGCCACCTACGCCCGGAGGATCTTGCGGCAAGGCATGTGTTCTTTGTCGCTGAAAAACCCATTTCTGCCACCCCTTGAACTTCCGATTGCATCCAGTAACCCGGAGTGAGAATCTTCCGTCGTGCATGATGAATGCAGGGATCGGCAGCGAAGGGAACAATTCCCTTCGATCACCATTTCGATTTCGGAATCGGAGGAGTTCGACGAATAAGAACACCAAGCCCAGTGCATGTTATGAAACGCAAGAAAATGATCCCTTTGCTCTTACCCGCCAGCGTCGCCGTCATACTTTTGATTTGGGCTGGGTGGGTCACTTGGACCTCCTTCGAAGATGGCGCATTGCCCGTGGTGGGATGGCATACCGAATCTCGCCATCTGTTCGGCACAATCTGGTTGATCGCATTACTGACCATCCTGCTGCCGATCTACTTTTTTGGAATTTCACTGGGCTTGACGGCATTTCTCGATTCGGATCAGGAAGCAGCGGCAAAACCCAAGGCATGCTGGCGTGTGGCTTGGGGGATGACGATTGTGCTGGTGTTGATCACCTTCGTCACGCGGCTGGCAGTCACAGCTTGGTTTCCGACATACATGCACCCGCCTTTTCAAAGTATGGAAGGAAGTGTGCTTCCAGGATCCGTCGTCACCACAGTATTGTTCTGCCTGTTGGTCATTTTTTACCGGCTGATGCAGCGGCTTTCGCATTGAGTCAATCTATCAACCGTCGGTTCAACAGCCCTTGCGACTGCGGCCCATACCAATAATAAAGACATGTTCTGGCGCGTCAAAAGCCTCCACTTCAAACTGCTCTCCCTGATGCCGGGTGGAAGAGTCTTTTATGCCCTAACGCAGGAACGAGTGACGGGAAGCACTGCCGCTACCCTGAACCGCGTGATTCAAAAAGTGGCCGTCGGTCTCCGATACTGGGAATGGCTGCGCGCCAATGGACGTACGCCGCAGATTACCGACGGTTCACTCCTCGACTATGGTGCCGGATGGCATCCCACTATACCGCTGCTCTGGCACTCGCTGGGGAACAACAACCAGTTGCTCGTGGACGTCGCTCCGAACATGGACGCGGAGAAAATTTCCGACACCGCCGCATACCTGTCGGAAATTATTTCCAAACCTGACTGGGCGGGAAAAGAGTTCTGCAAACGCCGGCCGAACTTCAACATCGCACCCGGCGCCTCGGCCTCAGAGGCGCTTCAACCTTTTGGCATCCGGTACCTGGCTCCCTGCAAGAATACTCTCGCCGAATCCAAGGCGCGATTCGACGCCATCTTCTGCACCCAGGTCCTGCAACACATTGACTTGCGAAACCAACGGCAGATCTTTCGCGATTTCCACGCCTGCCTGAATCCCGGGGGATTAGTCCTGGCCACGACGCACCTGGTCGGCCATTTCCGCAATCCCAGCCTGCGCGCCGGCCAGTATCAACATCTGACACCCTCACCTTGGATCTGGGAGAATGTTTTCAACTCTTCCCTCATGAGTTTCAACCGGCTCAAGCCGCCGGACTACCGCCAACTACTCGAACAATCCGGATTCCGGATTCTTGAATTTCAGGTCGAACGGCCTACTGCGGAAGACCTCGCCGAGTTGGCGCGGACACGGATTCACCCTTCGTTTAACCATTACTCCCCGGAGGACCTTGCCGCGCGCTTGGTTTTCTTTGTCGCTGAAAAGAAATGATTCTCTGCCTGACTTACCATAAGATTTTGGAGGCATCCGGCAGCGCGGGTGACGTGGATTTTTATTCCGTGACACGGGATAATCTGGTGTCGCAGATTCAGGCCACGCTCGCCGCCGGATTCACGCCGTTTGATCTCACCCAAACCAAGCCACGAATCGCGTCCGGCGACAGGCAGTTTATACTGACCTTTGACGACGGCACGGCGGATCATTATGAAATCGTCTTCCCGGTGTTGCAGGAACTGGGGTTGCCCGGGATTTTCTTCGTGCCGACGGCCAAATTAAACCGTCCGGGCTATCTGACCGATGCGCAGGTCCGTGAAATGGCCCAGGCGGGCCAGACCATCGGATTGCACGGCCACGAACATCGCCGGCTCGACCGGACAACCGACGACGAGATGCGAAACCAATTCCAACGCTCCCGCGACAGCCTTACGCGGCTCACGGGCGAGCCGCCACTATTCTTCGCGCCTCCCGGGGGCTTCATGAGCGAACACGTTCGCGAAGTCGCGTTGGGATTTGGCGTTCGAGTCATCCGGACGATGCAGTGGGGATTCAACCACCCTCCCGATCTGACGGCTTTGGAAACCGTTCCGGTCAATCGGCACACCAAAGCACCGCAATTCCAAAGAATCTTGCAGGGAAAACAACCGCAGATACTGTACTTCGGCAAGCAGGCGGCCAAAGCCCTCGTTCCGGCGCGCGCTTACGAAAAACTTCGAAATCTCATCTTCAAGCTTTCCCGGAGAAACTGACATCCATGCCACAACATCCGCCGCTCATTATCGGCGCCGGTCTAACCGGCTTGTCCTGTGCCTACCATCTCGGTCAGGACTATGTCCTCGTTGAGAAGGAGAATGAACCCGGCGGCATTGTTCGCACCCGCAATCGGCATAATGGTTTTCTCTGTGACGGCACGGGGCATTGGTTGCATCTGAGAAACGCCGGGATGAAAGAGTTGGTCAACCAAGTTCTGCCCCATCAACTCGTCGAACACGAACGCAAAGCCGTCGTTCACATGCGGGGCGCCTTCACCCCGTATCCATTTCAGGCAAACACGTTTGGCCTGCCCAATGAGGTCGGCATGGAATGTCTGCTCGGCTTGCTCAAAGCGCGTCATCCGGAAGACTTCGGCCTCACCGCACCGACGACTACGCCAAAGAATTTCCGTGAATGTGTGGAGCGGCTTTTTGGCGAAGGCATCTGTAAACACTTCATGATCCCTTACAACGAAAAGTTGATGGGCGTGAAGCTGGAAGAAATCTCCGCCACCTACGCGGATCGTTTCATCCCGCGACCCTCGCTCGAAGACGTGGTCAAGGGCGCGTTCGGTTTCTCGCGCGAATCCCTCGGCTACAATGCCAAGTTTGTCTATCCGCGCGTCGGCGGCATCAGTGCCCTGCCTAAGGCGCTGGCGAACGCCCTCCCCAAACCGCCGCGGTACGAAACCATCATCCAGCGCGTCAACCTCGGTAAAAAGACGGCTACGCTCACCACGGGCGAGCAAATCCGATTCAACCGCCTGGTCAACACGATGCCGTTGAAAAACTTCGTCGGCATCATCGAAGACGCGCCGGCAGAAATCCGCGCCGCCGCCGCCAGGCTGCGCGCGACCACCGTTCACTATTACGACATCGGCGTGCGCGGCAAAGGCGACATTGCCAGCGACTACCACTGGATCTATTTTCCCGAACCGGAATTTGTCTTCTACCGCGCCGGCTCTTACTCCGCTGTGCATGCTTCCTCCGCGCCGAAAGGCTGCCGCAGTTACTACGTCGAGCTTTCCGGCGGCGACGCTATTGAACTACTCAAGCAACCGGAACAACTCCGGAAACGCGTTATCGCCGATCTCAAACGCGCGCGCGTCCTGTCGCAAGCGGACGAAATCCTGTTCATGGAATTGTGCGACATCCCGCACGCGTACGTCATCTTTGATCCGAACTACGAACTGTGCCGCCATCAAATCCTGGATTACCTTGCCACGAACGGTGCCGCCAGCGGTGGACGTTGGGGCGGCTGGAATTACGGCGGCATGGAAGACGCGCTGCTTGATGGCAAGGCCGCTGCGGACCAGATTCGCAATTAACCCCTCAAAAAACATTATGAACCCTTCCACATTCAACCCCGCGACCTGCAACCAGGCTTTCCGCGAGCGCGTATTGGCGATTTATGGAGACATGTTTGATACAACCGCCACCTTGGACGAGCGGCAATTATTTTACCTCCAGATGGTGGCGGACACGGGTTGCCTGGTGAAGGGCAAACACCTGGTGGACCTCGGCCCCGGCCTGTCCGCCTTTGGCGCGGTGGCGGCGGCGCTGGGAATGCAGGTCACGCTGATTGATGATTACGGCGGCGGCGGCGCGGTGGATGTGAAGAGAAGGGACATCACGGAGCGGTTCATCACGGGATTCCGTGAGCGTCTGGGAGGCCGGGTTGAAGAAATGGATTTCGTCTCCCAGCCCCTGCCGCTGGCTGACGCCTCGGTGGATGTGATCACCTGTTTCCACAGTCTCGAACACTGGCATCACTCCCCGAAACCCCTGTTCCGCGAGATCGTCCGCGTGCTCAAACCCGGCGGACATCTCATCATCGCCACCCCGAACGCCGCCAACATCCGGAAAAGAGTCTTCGTTCCGTTCGGCCACAACATCTGGTCCCCCCTCGCCGAATGGTATCACGACGGCGACCCGGTGTTCCGGGGTCATGTGCGCGAGCCAATCGTCAGCGAACTTCATCAACTGCTGCATTGGAATCAATTTCAAGTGGTAAAAACGTATGGCCGCAACTTCATCGGTCGCGACAGTCAGGCGCTGGCGTTTCTGCCCAAACCACTGGTGCATGCCGTGGCGATCGGGTCGGACTACCTCCTGCGGTTTTTCCCCACGCTCTGCTCCGACATCCATGTCATCGGGCGCAAGGCTGGGGGTAAGTAGATCATGAACCAGACCCCTTTTGATCGTGAAGCATGCCATCGTGCCTTGCGTGAGAAGGTTGCGGTCTTGTATGGCGATTCGCCGCAGACAGCGCGCATGGATCCCCGGCAATTATTTTATCTGGAACTGCTCCATCGGGTCGGGATGTTGTCGGCGGGGAAACATCTGCTTGATCTTGGGGCGGGCACCTCCGCCTTTGGGCCAGTAGCCGCGGCCATGGGGATGCAGGTCAGCATCGCCGATGACTTTGGCGGCGGTGGCGGAGTCGAGCATGGCGACCATGCTCAAGCCGGAGACTTGAATCTGGTGCGAGTTCGAGAACTGATTGCCAATTGGAAAACACGACTGGGAATTCGAGTCATTGAGTCGGACATTCTCTCTCAACCGCTGCCATTGGAAACGGCCAGCGTTGACGTCGTGACTTGCATCAACAGCCTCGAACACTGGCATCATTCTCCGAAGCGGCTTTTTCGGGAGATTGATCGCGTATTGCGCCCGTGCGGCTATCTGGTTTTGGTGACCCCCAATGCTGCGAATTTGCGCAAGCGTATTTCTGCCTTGGCCGGAAGAAATATCTGGGATCGTCTCGATTGGTGGTATCACGATGGCGATCCGGTTTTTCG
>ORMF011109320.1_pt1 | contig 18002 bp, 22 predicted proteins | sample 1779871 | NCBI WGS metagenome assembly ORMF01 (sample SAMEA104232316, study PRJEB22302) | groundwater metagenome | biome: forest; feature: aquifer; material: groundwater | place: USA | collected 2011-08-07 | depth 5.4 m
CCCAGCCGCCGGTGGCATTGGCGGCCAGACGTGAAGCGCGACTTGGACAGGCCGTGCGGGTGCGGCATAGATTGGGCTCCCGGGTGCGAGTCAGAATGCGCTGGAGCCGACAGTGTAGCGCAGCCGGATCTCGCATCCGGTTACCCGCTTGAGCCCCCCTCGTCGACGCGGTCGCGAGTCTCTATCGCCCGCACGAGTTCTCGGCCGACGATCGACTTCGACCGAGTTCGTGATTCAGTACCGGACCGTCCCAGCGCTCTGCGCGCGGTACGTTCTGCGCCAACCCGTGCACTGCCCCGACTGATGAAAGTGGAGCGCGACCGCGGCCTCTGGCGGATCGAGCACGTTGACCGCTTGCGGGTCGATTCCTTGACTGCGGAGTCGTTGCTCCGTGAGTGCGGGATCGCGCCGCCTGGTCAGTGCGATGCGGCAGCCGAGCGGTGACCCCGGCTCCAGTTCTTCTGGTTCCGCTTCCACCGTCAGCTCACGTTCTAACCCGAGCGACACCTCGTACGGCTCCAGCACCGCGAACGGACCCCATTGGTCCACACCGGTTGAGAGGGTCTGCAAGCGATGCATCCCTTGGCCGACGTGCAGCACGTAGACGCCGTCCTCGATCCTGCCGGCGCATCGAAGCGAAGCAGGGCCGGCGTCGGGGTCTATCATTCGTTCGAACGGTCGTACCTGTAGGGTCATGCGTGTTTCGGTCATCGTGTTGTACCTCGTCGATTGGCCTCGGTTGTGGTGAGTGGATCTCTTGCTCGACTACTTGCCGCTGACGGCGTTTGCAGGGCAGCGCACATCGGAGCGGCGGCACCCGGCGTGCGGTTCCGTGCCCGTCCGCTCGAGGCGGCCGTACTCCGACGTCAGGTGTCCGTCTTGACCGTTGTTCCTGTCGTCAACGTGCCGGCGACGAGGTCTGCCAGACTCCGCTGTATCTCCGTGCGGTTCTGTTCATCCACGTACGTCATCAACGTGGCGATCGAACGATGCCGCGAATGGGCCCGGATCCGCTCCAGCCCCAGACCCGCGCGCTGCCCGAGGGCAGCCGCCTGCGTGATAGAGCAGTGTCGGAGACCATGACACCAGACGTGCAGGCCGACTCGTCGTCCCAGCCGGCACACGATGCGGAGCACGCTCCGACCCTCGAGCCGACGACCCCGAGCGTTCCCTCGGTGGCCCCCTGTCTGAAAGAGCGGTCCGGCCTGCGACCCGCGATGCGTCAGATACCGTCGAATCGCCTCGACGACGGCCGCCGGCAGCGGCACCGGTTCGCGCTCGAATCGCGCCTTGCCCGTGATCCACGTGGTGCCGCGTGACAGGTCGGTCCGTTCAAGGCTCAACCCGCAGAGCTCGGACACGCGGAGCCCGAGGCAGTAGAACGTCATGAGGATCGCCGCGTCGCGCGTCTCGGTTTCCGTGTCGCCGCTGGTGGCCGCCAGCATCCGGCGCACCTCGTCCACGGAGGGACCGCGGGTGTCGCGCCGCGTTTCAACCTTCAGGCTCGGCACCTCGAGGTACCACGTCAGCATCCCCAGCATCCGCCCGAGCTTGGTGACAGATCGCAGCGTGGCGAGATGGCGATTGATACTCGCGGCGCTCAACCGGGCGGATCGCAAATGGGACCGGAACCCGAGCGCGACTTCATGGGCGGCCGGGGACGACTGGTGAAACAGATGCGTGAGGGCCTCGGTGACGCGCAACGGTGGCGCGATCCCGAGCGCGCGCGAGAGATACACCGCGAAGTCGTCGAGGTCGTGCCGGTAGCTGCGGACCGTGTGCCCCGCTTTGCCCTCGAGCCAGGCCCGAAGGAGCGTCTCGGCAGTGTGGCGGCGACCGGCGGCAAGCGTGAGGGTGGGCGGTGGCAGTTCGCGTTGCGCGTGGCGGCGACGCGGGAGAGGGGTGCTCGTGGAATGCTCCTCTGCGCGCGAGGTCGTCGTCGTCCGCGACGCCTCCGACGTCGTGACGTCGCCGGCGTCAGGCACGTCCGCATCGGCGAGCGCGCCGAAAGGGTGGCTGTTGTCGTTTTGAGTGATTCGAGCACTACGAGCGTTCATGAGGGAAGCCGTTCAGCACGTCCTGCGACGTGCGGCCGGGCGGCCAGGCTCCCGCTAGAATGGTGGGCAGCCCGCGCGACCGATGAGAGCGGTTGACGGGTGAGGGGGCGGTCGATGCGTCTAACATCGGCCGTCCCCGGTTGACGTCTATAAGAGTAGTCTAATTACTACATGCTGTCAAGTAGTCATTGTGCAATGTGGCCGCCAGGCGTGTGCTATCCTGCCTGCGTGACCGTTTCGACACGCGCGCGGAAAAGGATGGGGCATCCCCCGACCGGCCTGCGGCCCGGCGAAAAGCTGAGCGACTACCAGCGGATGACGATTCGGCTCCCGCCCGACGTGCGGGCGGACCTCGACGCGGCCGGGTATGTGCTCGGCCGTCCCCAATGGCGCGTGCTGGTGGACGCGATCCGGGCCTACGTGGGGAACGGGGCAGGACTCAATACGGACGAGCAGCGACGCGTGCGCGCGGCGCTCCGGGTCGGGGCGAAGCCCGGCGGCTGACGGCCCGTCTGATAATGGCCGTTATCAGACATGTGTGACGGCTCGCTGGTCGGTTACTCCCCGATGACCTCTCGCGTCTGGGTGGCCACGTCAGTGACACACGCGATCCGCGCGCCTGTGGCCATGCGCCCAGAGAACAGGCACCTGCATGAACGCACCACACCGTCACGCGGCGCACAAGGCCAGGGTGGCGCTGCGCCGCGCGTTCGCAGGAGCCACTGACGAACGCGGCTACGTGAGTTCGCCGCAGCAGAATCTGGTGCACGGTGTCCGGCTTGAGCAATTCGAGGACGATCTGCGCCGGGGGGATGGCGATGAACTCCGGATGAAGTTCCGTGCGGTGCATTCGTCTGCGGCACTCGCGATCAATTGTTTCGCTCCCTTCAAAGATCGTTTGGGGGACATCCAGCTCCTGGGCCGCCGCGGCGCGGTCGGAATCGAGTTCGAGAAGCGTCTCACGATCTTCCCCGACCGCAGGCCCGCCAATCTTGATGTGTGGATTGATCAGCGTGACCGCGCTGTCGCGATTGAATCCAAGTTGCTGGAGTACTTCACGGTCACGATACCGGCGTTCGCCCCCGCCTATGAACGTCTGGCCCCACCAGTCTCTGAACCGTCCTGGTGGGCGGCGTACGTCGAGGCCAAGGAAGGCGCGCCACGGCATTTGGATCGTGCGCAGCTGCTGAAGCACTATTTTGGATTGAGGCGGTTGCAGCAAGCGCTCGCCGCGTCGAGAGACCTCACGCTGCTCTACCTGTTCTGGGAGCCGCTGAACTGGGAGGAGATCAGCGAGTGCCTGCAGCACCGAAAGGAATTGGAAGCGTTCGCGGATCGAGTGGCAGGCTCTTCGATCACCTTCCGATGGATGACCTACCCCCAGCTGTGGAGGGAGTGGATGGAGGTCCCGGCGCTTGGGACACACGCGGGCAATCTCCGAGAACGCTACGAAGTCTGCCTGTGACCACGAGTCGCATTTGTAGCTCCGGCCACCGTCCTCGCGGGTTCGCCTTCACCCGCGGTCAGCGCCGGTGGCCACATTCACTTGCTGACCGCCGATGTTCACCTGGATGGCCGGCAACACGAGACGGCGAACCTGCGCCAGAGTCCGAATCGCTGACAGGTAGCGAAGATGTGCTCGATCTTGGCGCCGCTGGAAGTAGTCGCCGTGCTCCAGTCCGCGCTCCGATCCCGCTCGGCACCGACGTCGTCCAGTACGATCACGGGCTCCGTGAAGAGCCGCGTTTCGAGCACCCGCGCCTCGTCATCCTCGTCCCGCGGCTGCAGCGTGTAGAGCGCCCTCGGGATGCGGACGCAAAACGGTGCCGCTGCTCCTGCCAGATGATGAAGAAGTACTAGGCGGGACGGCGGAAAGCGAAGAAGTAACCTGGTGACAGATGAATCGCCTCGGGTTCGGGCGAGGTCTCTCATGCGTGCTGGGACTCACGGGCTGGCTGAGAGAACGTCGCTCTTGCGCGCTGACCGTCAGGTGCAACAGCCGCCGTCACCGCTCGGGAGCACCTGCGCACCGGCCGCGGCTGGTATCAGATCCACGACGACGACCGGCCGGCGCGGACGCCGCCCACGACGCTGGCGCTGCTGGCGCGCGCGACGTCGGCCGGCCCGTCCATCGGCACGGTGTGCACAAGAGCCGAGGGCCGCCGGGCTCCTCAAGCATACGGTTCAACACGATGACTGGCGCCATGAGCGCGTCGAGCAGCCGAGTCAGCTCCGCGACCGGCAGGTACGCCAGGTCCCGGCTCGGAACGGCGTCGAGTATCTGGCGATCCAGCGTCAAGAATTCCTCGAGCGTCATAGGCCCCCGCTGACCCCAATTTAGACAAATCTACTCAGTTCCCACGCGACACGTTGCCAGCGAACCGAGTCGAAATCGCTAGTGAATCGCGAGCTCCACATAGAGGGTTTCCGCGATGCGATGGTCACCGTCGGAGCCTCCGCTCAAATGGCCGACCTCCGTAATGACGACCGTCGCAATCCGCCCGCGCCACGCGTCAGGCAAGCCGTGGATGCTCATCATCTGCTCCATGTCGCTATCGGGGACGCGGACCGTCCGACCGTTGGTAAAGTGCAAACGGTAGGGCAGAACGAACATTTGGCCAAAGCGGTCCATGCCGAATTCGCCGTCAAGAGGCGAATAGTCCTCGATCACAAGACGCAGCCCTCCCGCGTGGCCCTCTACGGCAGACACCGTCAGATCGCTGTCCCAGACAACATCGGCACGTTGCACGTTCGTCGCCATGCTCATCGCTCACCTCCTACGCCCAGTGCATGACTTCATTCGTAATGCATCGGGTAGTCGTCTACCATCCGCCCGCGAGGCGAGAGTCACCACACCACCTGCATCACCCCGGCCCGGTCGGGCCTTCGTTCGCCAGAGTCCTCCACGAGCCCGAGTCTAACCAGTTCCTCTCGGGCGCGGGTTACGTCATCCATGATGATCTCCTTGCGCAGACGCGCGCGCACCATCGTCAACACCTCCCGACGTCTTCGGGCCGCCGGGCTAAAAACGCTCTGCGTTATCAGACATAGGTTCGGGCAAGTCAGGGGCAGTATAGCGGCAACCATGACAGGCGAGGTCACATCAAAAGGCCCCTGGAATGTCCATCCATCAGCGCACGGCGTCGGGCGGCTTGGTCGCCGCCTGGCGCAAGGCGGGTTCCTCCGCTTCGAGAGACACGTTCGCGAACCCTGCGGTCGGGGCTGAAATGAAGCAGGTCCGCCGGCGCAGGCGGAAGATGTCGGCCGAAGCACGGAAGGCCGTCAGCGAGCGGATGAAAGTTCTGGGCGGCGAAACGGAAAGGGAAGAAGAAGTCACGGCCCGAGAGTGCGCGATTACGGGTTCCATTGAAGAAGGCGCACCCGCTTCAACGAACCTTCGCAGAGCGGCCCGTAGCGCGAGCGGGGGTCTCAGGAGACGGCGGTCCCTGCCACCCATATCAGGCGGCCTCGCAACGATTTGGGATCGATGATCACCACGGCCTTCTCGCTCAGAAACCGAACAGTCCCAGGGCGATCGCTGCTTAGGTATCGTTGGACCGCTGCCACCGGGTCTTCACCAGGGTCCGCCGGAATACCGCGCCCCATCAAGTCCACCTTGCGGCCGACGAAGCCAGGTTTCGCAACCGATTGACCACGAACTTCGGATCGCCGAAATCGCGAATGCTGAGAGATTTCGCATACCACGGTCGTTTGGGATGCTGTGCATAAAACGTGTAGACATCGAAATCGTTGATGCCCACCTCACCGCGCAACAGCACTCGACGTGAATACAATTTCGCCCAGTCGGGCCGTCTCCGAAAGAAATCTGCCCGCTGATCCGTCGCGAATTCCGCAAGACGCGTCAAATCCCGGTCGGTGATACGGCGAAAGGACCGGCCTTCCGGCGGCACATTACTCATATCTCGCTGGTGGAGTTGGCTTCGATACGGAGTCTAAACTTTGATGCCATGCGGCGTATCATGCGATAGCCGCTGGCACCTCTGGCGCCGGTTCCAGCGCGAGGCTATGGTGCGCGCCGACTGCACCGATTCCAGCTGTCATCTTCAGGCTCTGCGGCGACTTGGGCAACGGTGCGAAACACTTCGCGTTGGACACAAAGCCCGTCAGAGGTCATGAAATCAGAGAAGGACCGTTCGACTCGGCCACGTTCGATCCTGCCACTTTCGACGTCGGCGCTCTCCTAGTGCATCTCAATGACAGCGACGCGCTTGCGATTGGGTTAGGTAATCCGATGTCTGCCCGTGACCTCGCACTGATGGTGTTGTCCTACTGGGAGGGAGAATTTCTGGAACGGGACATCATGCCCATTTCCACCTGAGGCCAGCGCCTGGAGGTAATCCCCGATGAAGGCCTCAGCCCGGCGGAGTCTCACGCGCGTTTCCATAGTCCGGTCCCGACGTTCGGCGGGAGATCGACCGTGAATCCCCACCTGCTGCTACCGGCTGATACCGGGCGGCGGTTCGTGTTACGAACAACATGGACCTCGGGGACGGGAACGCGGCGACGCCTCATACAGCCAGGGAAGGGTGCGATCGTTACTGACTCGAACGTCGCGATCGGTCGGTCTCCGTCAGAGATTGCTCCAGTCGTGCTGCCTCGGCGACTCCTAGTCGGATCAGCGCCGGGAGTAGACGATTCACATGGTCGCGAAGTGGCTGACCAACGGCGAGCAACGCCGACTCCTCTCGTATGGCAGCCTCGATGAGTGCACACACGCGCCGGCCGATGGCATAGTCGATCCAGAAGTCGGTCGCGTTGGGAAACGCCGCCATCCACGCGCCCGCCGCCGCCAGCAGGAATGGGATGTGCGGAGAGCGCGGCGAGACCTCTAGCAGGTTCAAGGTCACGTTCGCGACAAACTGAGAAGTACCCTCGACGGCAAGCGTCTGAAGGCTGGGCAGGAACGGCATCAGCCGGTCGATACCAGGCGCCAGCAGGTAGGCCTTCGCCGGCTGAAAATAGCCGTACTGATTGAAGAACAACGTTGCGATCGCTGGCCCGAGGTGCACTTCGACTGACGGGCCCCGGCGACGTACAAACCACGTCCAGCCGTTGCTCGCCTTGAGCCTTTCGGCCAGCCTGGACCGGATGTGGACCGCCATCGATGGCTCACGGCCAAGGTCGTTGAAGAACACCTCGTCGACGGAACGTTGGAATCGCGTGACTGCGTCGAAGAACGCTTCGTCAGGTAGAGAGGCGAGCGGCGCCAAGGCAAGCCTATCGACGGTCGCCTCGTCGGCACCGGCCAGCTCATGAGCGAGCAGGGCAAAGTACACGTCGTTCCACTCGCCGGGCTTCTGGGAGAGGTCTTCGGGTGCCTCCAGCCCCGCTCCATTAGCGACCCACGTCCAGTCCGCGTACGAGCGAACCACCGATTGGAGCCATGTTCCTCTACCGGTATCAAGTAGCGGCCTGGCTCCTCGGAGCCAGAGCGCCGCAGCCTGGTAATCGAACCTGTCAACTGCGGCCTCAGCGTCTGCGATTACTGAGGGTGCTCGCGTGCCGCCGGTGACGGGGAACCCACGGCGCTGGCGAGTTCGAGGTCGATTGGCTGGCGGAACCGGCCAAGTCGACTCTTCTCCAGCCTCGAAAAGCCACGCAATCTCCGCCGCCACCGCCGCGGCGACGGCTTGACGATGACCCTCGGCCCTTGCCGTTGTCTCCCCTTCCGGTTCGTCCCATCGCCGTATCGGACGAATGCAGGCGGCCAGAGCGCATCGCAAGATCGCACGCGGCAGACGATCGTCGATCGCCGCGAGCGTGGGCACGGCAGCGATGAATCCGTGAGCTGCCGCCGGGCGGTCGGCAATCGCGAGCAGCTCGCGAACGCTACTTGCCGTGACACGGCCATCGAGGGCATACGCCATCCCAGCGAAGGCAATCGCGACAGGGTTGTACCTGAGTCCATCGCGGACTCTGTGCACCGGATCGTCCTCGGGCCGCAGCGCCGCTGCGAAGGCGCTATGTGCCCACAGGCGATGACGGTCGCGCGACTCCGGCGTGCCGTCGCGCATCGCGATCATTGCCGCGCCGACGATCGCGCGCTCGTGCATCCCTGAATCGTCATCCTCCCCGTCGGCCGGCCGCCGCGGCGTTGCGCTCTGCGCCCACTCCACGGCTCGCTGAGCAAACTCCGGCGACGACCGTCTCGGATCGTCGAGTGCCGAGGAAATGGCGAGCTGCATGTTGACGGCGCTCGAGTGGTCGCCCCTCGCACGCTGCAGCCGTTCTATGTGGAGGCGCTCGGCGTCGGGCGGAACGTACTGGCGTGCCATTGCCGTGCCGCCGTTGCGCAGCCGCACCTCCACGTCCCTGTAGTGTTCCGGTGCCAGCAGGTTGCCGGCGTGAATGGCCATAAAGGCCGGGTCACCCAGATCGGCGTCGTCGGCGTAAGCTCCCAAGCGAACCACAGCGTCGCGCAGCAACGCGGCGAGCCCTTCTCGGACGGCCTCGGGGGCATCCACTACATAGTTCGGCAACAGCTCGTCGAGCGTCGCTCGCCGGGATGGCCTCGTCTTCAGGCTGTCGAGCGTCGCCAAGTCTCGCGGTTCGCGCTCGAGCTCACGCACGCCGAGAGTGTCAGGAAACGGGACGATGTCGTGTCCCCATCGCTCGCGGTCGATGCACAGAAGCTCTGGGCAGGCGAGGAATGGTACCGCCGCATCGCGCGATGCCGGCCAGTGCGAGAGCAGCAAGTCGACCACGATCAGAAGGTACGCGGCTGGCGCATCTCCGGCACCGAGCACGTCGCCGAGCACGACGTCAAACGCTTCGCCCGCATCAAGTCGGTTGTGGGCCCACGCCTCAAGGGCCATAAGAGCAGATCCGACAGCGAACGACCGGCCCCAGCCGCGCGACCATCCGTACGACTGCGTCCACGGAAAGGTGCGCGGCCCCTGCGCGGATTGCACGACGAACGCATTTGACCCGCGCGGCCGCCCGCCGCTGTGAAATGCGATCGTATGATCGACCAGCCGCCTTACCAGCGCGAGGCCGTGTGGCGGCGCATGGGTCAGCAGCTCGAGAAAGGGGCCCTGAGAAGGCGATGGAGGGATGAATTCGCTGTCCGTCCAAGTGAACGCGTCACCACCGTGGCTCACTCCCCGCCGATCATCTTCACGTCGCGGAATCAGCGCGGATGCTGTCACCTCCGCAAGCTCTGCCGGGGCCGCTTGTGCAAGTTGCCCGCGGAATTTGAGTATGGCCTTCACGGCCTCCTCGTTTCGTCGGCGTCCCATCAACGCCCGAAGATAATCGGCGGCGAGAGCTGGCGTGCGATTGCAGAACAGCACGAACCCGGTGCGCAGACTCGCTTCGAGATCGCCGAGGTTGGCGCCGTCAAGGTCACCGCCAAACGGTGCGCGTTCCCTCCACACGCTGTCGGTGTCGCGCGCTCCTTCGATCTCAGTCAGCCATCGGTGAAGCCAAGGCAGCAGGTGCGGTGTCAGCGGATCTGCACCGAGTCCAGACAGCGACCAATCAGTATAGAGATCGACAACGTCCGGTATGACGGCGGCAGGCAATCCTTCGCCGAGTCGCAACAGCCACATGATCAGTCGGAACCATGACGGACCGCGCGGCGTGTTGAGATGCGGCGGAATGATGGCAGGGTCAACGCCTGCCGCCGCGAACAAATCGGCCGCCGGCAGAACATCCACGGCCTTGACAACCCTGATGAGCTCGCGCAGCAATCGCGCTCGGTCGGCGAGTAAGACGGCCGACGCCTTCGTAAGTATGTCAGCAGCGGCTTCCGACCGGACGAGAGCCAGCAGCACGGCGCGACGCCAGGACCCGTGAACGCCATCGTGGCTCAATCGTTCGAGAAGTGACTGCCATGGCGTTGCATCCGCCGCGCGTTCGAGAGCGGTGCGAGCCGCCAACTCCACGCCGCGCGCCAACGGTGCCGGCGCAGGTGCTCCGAGCGGCAACCCGTCGATCGCACTGGGTTCGGACGACAGCAGGCAACCGACGGCCCATTCGGCAAGCACGTCATGGCGAAAGGCGACTCTGTCGTTGCCGAGGTCGCGCAGCGTCTCCGTGTCGACGAGCGCATCAATGGCGGCCGGCGGCAAGTCCCTGGCGTCCAGTGGTTCCGTCCGGGCGAGCACGCGCTCTGCGAGCGCCCGCAGCACGCGCGCGCGATCGCGGTAGCCGGTGTCCCGTGCACCGTCGGCGCTCCGCCACCACTGCTGCGCCATATCGATTTCCGTGCGCGGCGATTCTGCGTCGTCGGCGCGCGCCGCAAGACGGGCCAGTCGAAACAGGTTGCGCGCCACCTGCCTTGCCGGATGGCCGTCGGCGAGGAGCGAAGCCAGCGATGGTGCGGCGTGACGTAATTCCTCGACTTCGGACTCGCTCAACTCGCCGATCACGACCGGCGCTGCGCACCCAATCCGATCGAGGACATCCGCGGGCAACCAGTGTGGTTCTTCAGTGCCGAAGCTGGTTCGCGCCGTCGCCAGGATAGCGATGCCCGGAAGATCGGCCGCAGCGCGGGCAAGATCAATCGCGGTGAGGCGCTCGTCGGCGGCGAAGCGATCGAGATTGTCGATGAACAGGATCGCGCCTCCGGTCCCAGCGAGATCGGTCAACAACTCGCGTGCGGTGCCGTCGAACCCTAGCACCGCGCGCATCTCAAACCATCCCCGCGGAGTCGTGCGGCCTGGACTCAACACAACGATGCGCGACTCAGTAGCGATCTGCCGAGCGAGATGCTTCAATAGTCCCGACTTTCCGACGCCGGAATCGCCTCGCACCTCGACGTAGCCCCCGGCGTCGAGCGCCTCACGAATCTGTCCGAGACGCTCGTCGCGCATCAGCATTGCGCCCCCAACAAGATCTCCGATATCGGCAAGCGCGTTCTGCGAAGCCTCTGCCAGCCGAGCACGCGCCGTCGCATGGCGCCGCTCGCCTGACAAGCGAAACGGCTGGCCGCGGAGGTCTTCAATAAGGTCAGCGCGCGTCCGGTCGCCGCCGCTGACAGCGATACGAAACGCGAGCTCGACCAGCGAAGTCCAGAGAGTCCCGGCGTGCGGCGCGTCGTCGACGTGCAGCGCTCGAGCCGCTCGTTCCCGTGCCAGGCTCTCATCTGCGGAACCTGGCGCGGTGAAGTCGAAGACAAGAATCTGGAGCCTGCCAAGCAGGCGCCAGACCGCATCGTCGTCGTGCGACGCCCCAGCTTCCCGTAAGCGTGTTCTGAACGTCTGCACGAACGACCGCTTGTCATTGGACGACCCTGGCCCGTTGATGCGGCCCATGAAAGTCGCCGCCGACCCCAGGTGGCGCGCCCACGTCAGGACGTCCTGATACGGACCTGCGATTTTCCGCGAGATCTTCGCGGTAGCGATCGCGAGCTCGCATCGACTGCTCCAGAAGGCGGACCGCTGGGCTGCGGCTGCGATCTGGTGCACGACGTCTCTGAACACCTCGTCGGAAGGGGCGAAAGTCACCTCTCGTTTGACCTGGATCTCCAGAGTAATGTTCTCGCCAGTAGCGGCGTGCGCGTGCACGATCACGTCGTCCAGAGACCTGCCTTCCGCAGCGCCCTGGAGATCGACGCGATCTATCGAGGTTCCCGGCAGGCCGCGCGGCTCGGCGTCGGTGAGGAGCGCGAGAAGGTAGGAAGCGCCGACCTGCGCTTCGAAATGGCTCCCCGCAGGCCCGGTCGATGTGGGGCTGACTCCGCGCGGGGAGGTGTGATTGTCGTCGCTCAACAGCCCTACTCTGCGTGGCGCAAAAACTCTCTTGTTTCTCTGACGCCGCTTCGGACCGGTTCGCTCAAGCGGCGCGGACCACAATAATACGCGCGGGTCGTCTACATGATCATCTATGTATTGTTCACGACCTGGTCCTGGCGATGGCCCATCTTCGCGGGTTGGCTCATTCCGTTTCCGGACTTGGGAGGCACGTGGCGAGGAACAATTACGAGTACTTGGGTGAATCCTCAGTCGGGAACCACGCCGCCGCCGATCGAGGCCATACTCGTCATCCGGCACAAGTTCGACAGCGTCAGCTGCACGTTGTTCACGGCCGAGTCCGAGAGCCAAAGCAATGCGGCAGCGCTTCAACTCGAAGACAGCAGCAACAGAAAAATCCTGAGCTACAACGACACCAATGACCCCCGCGTGAGCGTTCGCGGTCGAAGTGAGCGGCACACGGGCGCAGCGATTCTCAAGCTGGCAACCCAGCCGACGATGCGACTGGCAGGCGAATACTGGACAAGCCGGAAGACAACGGGCGAGATGGATTTTGTGTTCGATTCGCGAACTGCTGCGGAAGCGTTCTCTCAGTCAGTCTCAGGCTGAGCGTTCATCGTCATTTCGCTCTCGCCTTCTGTCTTAAATGGAAGTTTTCGCGGGAAGGCTTGGACGGCCTATCGTTAGGGGAGGTTCACCGAGCGAGGACGGTTTCCACGTTCGCCAAGAGCCGTGACGAGAGCGTGACATCGGACCCCTGACCGTTGCCGACCTTGACCGATGGCTCAGGGCTCGCCAGTCGAGCCAGATCGCGGAGCTTGATGAGCGCCGCATCGCTGAAATGTTTCGGCCGCGTCGCGCGGTGCTCAAGCGAACGGATCGCGGCGGTCAGCGTTTTCGCAATGCGTGGCATTACGGCTGGAACGCTTTCCTTGCCCGGCTGTGGGCTGACGCCGAGCGTGAGGCCACAGCCCTGGACTTCGGTGATCGCAAATCGGACGGCATCGCGGCCCGACGCCCCGGCAACATCGCGTGCAACTTCCTGCAGCAGATGCATCAACGCATTAAGGATTGTGCCGAGACGCTGGAGCGTGACCCCCTCAAGGCGGAGATGGAGGCCAGTCGTCGTGTTCGCCATTCGCCGCGCCATGCGGCCAGTCTAGCAGTCTTCTCGAACGGGTCGTGTCTTGTTTAGCTGGCTCGGTGACGCAGGTCGTGCGGTGGATCCAGCGTCGAATTGAGCCGCCGCGAAGGTTCAACAGTTGGCGGACACCCCGTGAACCCTCGCTTCCGGTCGTCGGCTGCGATCTGCCCGCGAGGCGAGAGTCGCCACTTGCATAACTCCGGCCCGGTCGGGCCTTCGTTCGCCAGAGTCTTCCAGGAGCCCGAGTCTGACCAGTTCCTCTCGGGCGCGGATTAGGTCGCCCCGGGTTGCGTCATTACATGATGATGATGATCTCCTTGAACGCGCAGACGCGCGCACCATCGTCAACACCTTCCGACGTCTTCGCGCTGTCGGGCTAATCTAAGAACGCTCTGCGTTATCAGACGTAGACGCGATTCCGGGCGCCTTCATCCGCGTCCTGACCCAGCGTCGCAACGACCTTCACGTTCACTCAACGCCATCCGCATCCCGCTACCTCAGTCCTGGTGATTTCGGATTCATCCAGACCCAATCAGTGACCCGACACTTCGGTGTCGTGAATCTCCTTGAGCAGCACGCCCCTGTTTTCCGGCGCCGCCAACGCTGGATTCTCCTTGACCAACATCTTCGCGATCACCGCCCGAGCCATGCCGACTGTGCCTGGCTCGATGTCGTGAGGCTCACCCGCAACGAATTTCAGAAGGCTGGCGTAAAACTGATCCTCGTGTTCTCGGACGTTGACTTCCAACGCGGCGTCGCACTTCGCTTTGAACGCACGCCGTTCGTCCTCCGTGCCGTGTAGATAGACGCGCCACGCCTGAAATGCATCCGAGTCTTGCTGCCGACCATATTCCTCATACGCTTCGTCAATCGCACGCTCAACTGCATCCTTACCGATGAATGCGGCAATTCGATCGATTCGGCGTTTGCCAAAGTTCCAGCGACGAATCCCTATACTGCAGGTCTGTTCAAAACAGAAGAAAGAAAAGTCGAAGTCAATGACCTCTGTCATCCAGTACTTTACGAGTAGGCACAACTCGTGACGTGTTGGCACAAAACCGGGTAATTCCTCTGCGCCCCGCCCGTTCACCTCCGAGACGTGACCGATCCAGCCGCCGATCGGCTCGAGCCAGGCGTTGTCAGCGTTCACGACATTCGGCGTGAGCGGCATGCCCATGTCCGCGAGCCGGCGCCGAAGTTCGTCTGGGTCAATCTCACCTTGTTCGATGTCGTTGTCTTCAATCATGGCTGCTCCTTGCATGTGTGGTTTGATCGCGGTTGGTTTGTGAATCCGCGATCTGCGTCACGGCCGCATCCCAGGTTAGCGTCGAGTCCATTTCGATCCGGCGCGCAACGGCCCGCCGCAAATCGACGGGCGGCACCGTCGCCGCCGCTAACGCCTGTGCCGTCTGGTGGATCTTTTCAAATTCCGTATTGATGGCGAGCACGTAGGTCGCCCGCTGATAGGCCGTGGCCAATGTCTCGTCGTTGGGAATGACCTTCACCACGCCGGCCGCGGCCAGCTTCGCTTCCAGCCACGTCACGAAGTGGTCGCTCGCCAACGCATTCAACTCGACACGCTGGCCGCCGTTGGTCAGCAGAAACGCGACCTCCGCCGCGGTCGCGCCGTTCTGCCGCAGGTTCGTCGACGGGCGGGACTCGTGAAACGTGCAGGGTTCGGCGGCCAGCCCTTCGGCCTCGACGTCTGCCGGGGCGCAGCCCGAGATCCACGACGTCCGGTGGGTGCCCGAGTCTAACCAGTTCCTCTCGGGCGCGGATTACGTCGGCGTGGGTTACGTCATCCATGATGATCTCCTTGAACGCGCAGACGCGCGCGCACCATCGTTAACACCTCCCGACGTCTTCGCGCCGCGCCGCCCGGCTAGAACGCTCTGCGTTATCAGACGTAGACGCGATTCCGGGCGCCGTCATCCGTGTCCTGACCACGCGTCAGAACGACACTCACATTCCAGGATGAGCGGCTCCGGCTGACACGGCTGCGCCGCACTCGTGTGGTCGGTCTGGCGCTGACCGCGTCCACACGAACTTGCGCCCGGAGGAGACCGCGCCTGTCTCGCGTCCTTCATCCCGGTCTCCTGCGGGTTATCCAGCGTCGCAGTCTGCGAGAACTCGCGGCGGCCCATACCTGGGTCCAAACGTGTCGGCGACCAGGGCGGTGCAATCGTATTGGCAGTCCATGCACTCGACGTCCTCAGCAGAAAGCCGTGAGGACTCGTCAAACAAGACGTCGTTCAAGAAGTCGCGGTTCTCCGCATCGTAGTGAATGGTGACGCGAGCGAAGCCCGTGATGCGGAACCAGGCAGATCCGCACTGGGGACAACGTAACTCCGGGTGATTCTTCTTCGCGTGATAGAGCATCTTGCCTCCTTTGTTGTTTGCGAGGGCTACCATTGATCGTGTGAAAAGTGTCTTGGGTTGACGGACAGCCGCCGCAACCGCAGGACCGCCCCCGTTGGCGGCGGTCTTCGACGACCGACGGATCCTCCGTCACGATTTCCGCGATCGACGCCGTCGGCACCGTCGCTGCGCTGCCGCTCACCGCGAGCCTCCGAAGCTAAAGTTGGCGAGGTCTTCTGGCCGCAAGTTGCCCATGATGAACGCTTTCCCGAATCTCGTCCCCAAGAACTCGTTCACCGCGTGGCGCGACGTTTCCAATCGCAGCTTATGGCCTCGCGACCGCTGCTTTTCATGGCCCGCCGAATAGCCGCGTGCGTAGCCTTCGTCGCGAGCCTCGAGCGTCATCCGGACGGCCATCAGGAGGGGCACGCGCCCCTGGTCGTCGGCGACCAGCTGGAGCGCGTCCTGCAGGCGGTCCTTGGCCGCGGTTCGCGCCTGCTGGTGCCTGGCGCGTGCGCCGGGTTCCGGTCTCGCCACCCGGGGTGGCCTGGCCGCGGCCGCGTGCGCGCAGCTGCAATACGTGCTGCCGGCCCGCTTGACCTGTACCCGGCAGCGCAACCCGCTCCTCGGGTCCACGAACTGGCAGCGAAGACGTCGCTTCCGGTACCCCCGCTGGCCCATACTCAGACCCTCCGCTCTTCGGTCTTGGCCAAGACAGAGACCCGCTGCGCCAACGCGTCCAACTCGCGCAGGAGACCTTGCGCGTCGAGCGTCTTCGGCCAGGCCGTGGCAGTGAAGGCCACGGCCTCCATGACGTCCGGCGGGAGCTCCATTACCGCCTCCCGGGCCACGAGACATTCGTGCCGCCCGCCAGGTCCACTGACCTTGCCGTCCCGCCCGACCGTCACGTAGGTGTCGCGGACGATCCAGGCCGAGGCGGCCGTCGGCGACGACGCCTTAAAGGAGGGCTTACCCAGCTTGGCGCGCCGTCGCTCGACCATCATCCTCTTCGTCCTTTCCGACCGTAATGTGGCCGCCGTCCGTGACGAGAAGCCCCTCGTCGTGGAGCGCCTGCCGAATGGCGTCCGCGCGCAGCATCACACCGATATTCCCGATCTGGCGGTCGAGGAAGCCCAGATCCCGCAACAAGTTGACGCGCATCTGGCGCGCCAGGAGGACCGTGCGGAGACACGCGTTCCGCTGTTTCGCTTGGTCGAGATTCAGCCGGTGGTAATCTCGCCACGCCGCCACTTCCGCGTCCGTGAACACCGCGATGGCTTCCCCGATCTCTTCGGTGGGCTCGATTCTGGGTGACGCCCCGTACTGCTCGCGCCAGTGGAGCGAAATCCAGTGAAGGTCGCGCCACACGGTCGATTGGTCGACGTTCAGCGCGCGGGCGATCTGACGCTGCGGCAACCCGCGCAGCCGTAACGTGAGGACCTGAAGGCGACACCCCCATACCCGAGTTCCTTCAGCTTGGCGGCGATAGGGCGTCAGCTTCGCAACCTCGGCCTGCCCGGTGAACGTGGTGAACGTGGTGAACGTTTTCCACCACTACGCACGCGCGATCCGATCCTGCTCCAGATCCTTTTCGTATAGGGGTAAAACGTTCACTACGTTCACCACGTTCACCTGGACTGGAGCCATGCCAGGAGCGGTCACGCGAACATCTCCTCCTCCTCATCAGCGGTCGGGGGTTGGATCTCGGCTACCTTGCGAAGGCGCCACTGTTGAGCGCCGTGCAGGGGCTTCGCATGCAACACTCGGTACTCATCGAAGATCCGATCCCGCATCCGCCCCAGCATCTTGCCGAGTCGTGTACGCTGGCTTTTCTCGTTCTTGTCACCAAGGTCGAGATCGATGCCGCGCTCGCCCTGCGTGAGCATCCAGATCTTCTGAACCCCGACGGGTTCATCATGGTAGAGGACCCACCAGGCCCTGACGAGCGCATACCACGCCTGTGTTTCGTCGTCGGCCACCTCGTCGTAGAACGCCATGAGGTTGTTCAGGAAGCCTGGAATCTTCGCGGTCGCGAGGATGCCGCCGAGCACCGCTGACCAGGCTTCGTAGGTCCCGAGTCGCGCATGGAGGGCGGTCGGTCGGCTGCGGGCCACCCACGCCTGGATGAGCGTCAGCGCCGCAGCAATCAGTTGCTGGCGATGTGCGGTCGTCCAGCTGGGGAGATCGGGATGGCGGAAGCCGTCCCTGGTCCAGGGTCGATCGATGCCGGCATCAAGCCGAATGCGGACTGTGCGGCGGACCGCCTCGAAATTCAGGATGGGGTTGTTGGCTGTGGCGATCCAAACACAGCGAACCGGGAGCTGGACCGTGCGGCTTACGCCGAGCGGCCGATCCTTCCAGGTTGTTGCAGTCAGCGCCGCAGCGAGATCATCGGAGTCGAGCCGGCGAACGTTATCGAGGAGCACGGCGATCGGACTCTCGCTCAAGGTGGCGGTGATCCGCTTGCGCCATTCGTCGGCGTCGTTGCCGGCCGTCATGGCTGGCAGAGCACGCCCGCAGGCTGGACGGAGCAGCATGTCGGCGAGCAGGCTGCCACCAGTGCCCGCCGTCGGCTTTTCGATGAGATGAAGCGGCGTGGGGCCATCGATCAGATCGCGGGCGAATGGTAGGAGGAGCAGCGCGACGGCATGGGCGCGTTCCGCGTCTCCAATGAAGGGGAAGTCGCCGATCAGATCGTCACAGATCAGCGCACGCGCCTCGGCGAGA
>ORMF010118100.1_pt1 | contig 18001 bp, 8 predicted proteins | sample 1779871 | NCBI WGS metagenome assembly ORMF01 (sample SAMEA104232316, study PRJEB22302) | groundwater metagenome | biome: forest; feature: aquifer; material: groundwater | place: USA | collected 2011-08-07 | depth 5.4 m
TCGCCGGCGCGTGTTGCGGGGGGAGAGCTGTTCCAGACTGGAACGCCCGGAAGTCCGTCCGACTCATCGTAGAGCCTGTAGGCAGCGCGATACGTGGGCATCCCTCGCCGCCTTTTCGAATTCGCTGCAATGGAGACGCACGATGCCCGTTCCTGTTCCCAACCAGAGGTAGTTCTCCTGCTCGCCAGCGATCGACACGGGGTTCTGGTCCTTCGGCAACATGGCGTTTGTTACAATCTCGTTGTACAGCTAATGGGAACAACGCTCGCCCTGCTCACCGCTTGGCTCGTGGTGTTCTGCGCGACTCCCTCGTGGGCGTTAGACCCCAGTCGTCCACTCTCGCAATATGGCAGGAGATTCTGGTCGGAAGCCGACGGACTGACCGCAGGCTCTGTCTACGCGCTCGCGCAGGACAGGGATGGTCATTTGTGGCTGGGCACTGATTCTGGATTGATCCGCTTCGATGGGACGGAGTTCGTGCGTTGGGGTTCTCGTGGCGAAGAGGCGCTCGCTGGCTCTCAAATTCGCGCATTGGTAGCCGCACGCGACGGATCGCTGTGGATTGGTTTCGGGGGGGCAGGCGGCATCAGCCGGATTCATGAGGGACGCGTCGTCAACTACACCTCCGAGCATGGATTGGCCCAGGGGTGGGTTCTCACGATGTTCGAGGACGCCGATGGAGCGATCTGGGCCGGCGGGCTGTTGGGAGTATCCAGATTTCTCGGCGGTCGCTGGAGCTCGATTGGCGAGGCAGAGGGGCTTCCTGCGGTTCCTGTTTTGAGCTCCTACTACGCACAGACGGGCAAGATCTGGGTGAGCACCAGAGCGGGCACATTCCAACGTGACGCTGGCAAGGCCCGATTTGAGTTCTTATCGGAAATGCAGTTCTCCAATATGCAGGTTGAGCCCGACGGCGCAATCTGGATGATCGATCTTCCACACGGGTTGCAGCGTCTGGATTTCGGAGACACGCCGTTCAAGGTGATCTCGCCCGAAGTGCTGAGCGGTCGCACGTTGGAAGCCGACGCGAGCGGCAATCTCTGGCTTGGGACGTTGGCGAAAGGGCTGTGGCGTGTACGGCGGAACAATCGCGGTAGGTCGTTCAGCGTCGAGCGCCTCACGGACCAGTCCCTCATGTCCCTCGACGTCTGGGACATCCTGGAAGATCGGGACCATAACCTTTGGGTTGGGACCGGCCGCGGACTCCTACGATTGTCCGATAGCAGCATCACCATGGTCACGAACGCCGAGGCCTCAGTCAGCAACAAGATTCAAGCGGTGGCTGTTGGGACTGATGGCATCGTCTGGGTCGGTACGCCTGAGGGACTGTACCGTGTTGTCGAAAGCTCACCGCGGGAGTACGTGCTCCGTCGCGAGATGCGCCGTGACGTCCTGACGCTCCACGTGGATAGGACCGGAGTGTTGTGGGTGGCGACTCGATCCGGCGTTGGGCGTTTCGATGGTCGCCGGTTTGTCCCGTTGCCAGTTCCGAAAACGGTGGACTTGTCCCTCGTGTACGCGATTGTGTCTGACCATCAGGATGGACTGTGGCTGTGCGACTTTTTCACCGGTATTGTCCGTTGGCATAACGGCCAGCTGCAGCGTTTTGACAACGTGCCGGCAGCCAGCAGAAGGCCATGCGGCTCAGCAAGTGTGGACGACACGGGACGAGTCTGGTTCGGCTTACGAGCGGGCGGTGTACTCGCGTACGCCGACGGCCGGTTCCAGTCTTTCGGCGAGCAGCAGGGCATCGTCGGCAGCGGGACGACCACTGTTTCTGGTGGCCGACAAGGCAGAGTGTGGATTACGACACCGGAACGCTTACTTAGGTTCGACCGCGAACGTTTCGACGTAGTGGCCACTACGTCTAATTTGCCTGCGCCGCTTTCTCCGCTGTTTGTTGAGGACATGGACGGGACGCTGTGGCTGGGGCTCACCGCGGGCGTGTTGAATATGGTCCCGAGCAGCGATCGTCAGGCGTATCAGTTCCGTCTCTTCGATGTTTCCGACGGGTTGACGAGCTCCATTCCGGCTTCGGTCTGGGGATCTCCCTACGGCGCGCGATCTCCCGATGGACGATTATGGTTCGCCACGGGGAACGGGTTAGCCGTCATCGAGCCGGCTCGTGTGCGACCCGAGCGTTCCCCGGGCATCCCGCGCGTCGAGATGATCGTGGCCGACGACAAGCAATTCCTTCCGAACAGCAAGGTCATCCTGCCCCCCAGAACATCTAAGGTGGAATTCCGATACGCCTCGCTCAATCTGTCGGGCCTTGCGAGTTTGCGGTTCAGATACCGCCTTGAGGGATTCGATACCGATTGGGTGGAGGCAGGTACGAGGCGGCAGGCCTTCTATACGAACCTTCCGCCTCGGACGTACACGTTCCATGTCGCTGCTGGCGATGGAGACGGTGGCTGGATTGAATCGGGGGTCGAGCAGCCGATTACGATTCGACCGGCGTTTCATCAGACCGCATCGTTCTACGTACTCTGCGCGATCGGGGGGGCCTTGTTGCTGGGCGGCGCGGCATGGATGCGGTTGCGCGTCGAGCAGAACCGATTCAAGTCCATTCTGGCCGAACGTGCCCGAGTTGGCCGCGAGATTCACGATACGCTGCTGCAGAACCTCGGCAGCGTGTCTCTCGAGCTCGAAGTCGTTGCGAGCCAACTGCGCTCTGCCCCCGATGCGGCTGTCGGCTCGCTACAGCGACTTCGCAGGCAGGTCACTCAGTGTGTCCGCGACGCACGCGAGTCCATCTGGCATCTGCGTTCACCGATCCCAGATAACAGTGATCTTGCCGACGTGCTACGACAAATAGCTCACGATCTCGTCGCCAAAAACGGACCACAACTCGGATTTGTTGTTACGGGGTCATCACGCCCGTGCGGCGGAGAAGTGAGAGAACAGCTCGTTCGAATCACACAGGAGGCGATAAGCAACGCGCTGCGCCATGGTCGTCCAACGGCGATTGATATCGAGCTTGAGTATCACGCCGATTCGATCTTTCTCCGAGTATCGGATAACGGTTGCGGATTCGAGGTGGATAAAGAGGTGAGCACGGTCCCGGGACATTGGGGTCTGATCTCCATGCACGAGCGCGCTGCGACGGTTGGGGGTAGTCTCGCGATTACCAGCGATCGTGAGTCCGGCACTCGTATCGAAACGGTGGTCCCCCTGATCCCCGAATTCTGAAACAGGTTCCTGATGACCTCCTCGGAGCTTATTCGGGTCATGTCGGTCGACGATCATCGACTGATGCGTGAGGGCATCACCCGCATTCTTGCCTTGCAGCCAGACATCAGCGTCGTTGCAGTCGCGGCCTCCGGCCAAGAAGCCATCGACGAATACCGCCGGCATCGGCCGGACGTCACGCTTATGGATCTTCAGCTCTCGGGTCTGAGTGGCTTAGGGGCCATTCGTACGATTCGACAAGAGTACCCGGACGCGCGGATCGTTGTTCTGACGATGTACAGCGGCGATGAAGATGTGTTTCGGGCTCTCGAGGCGGGCGCCGTGGGGTACGTCCTCAAGGACACGATTCCCGAAGATCTGATTCGGGTCATCCGGCAAGTCCACGCAGGCGGCCGCCCGCTCTCCCCGGACATTGCTGCCGTGCTCGACGGGCGTCGGGGACAGGCTGCGCTGACTCCTCGTGAGCTCCAGGTGGTTCAGCTGCTTGCTAGCGGGATGCGCGATAAGGAAATCGCCGCCGAGCTCAACATCAGCCAACGTACCGCTCAGGTGCACATCCGAAGCGTTTTCAGGAAGCTCAAGGTTCACGATCGGACAGCCGCGCTGGCCGTGGCCGTCAAACGCGGCATCATCCGTCTCTAACTACGTATATTTACTTACTATTCCTTCCTTCCCGGCCTTAGCTCACCGTGTTCCTCCCAAGGCGGTTGCGCGCGTAGCGCTCCAGATCACTACCTTGCGGCGAGGGCGGTCGGCAGATACGTAAGCCGCGGTATTTCGTTGTGTCTGCAGGGTCGTTACGATTTTGCGGTTCTTCTTTACTTGGGCCACTTCAATCTGGCCGGCTTCGGTAGCCCAATTGGGCCAACAGACGAATACTCACAATCGCCTGGCGACTGCAGACCAGCGAATGTACGTTGCTGTGTGCAGCGCAATGTTGTGGGCGTCAGTCGACGATGTGGCATCGCAATCCGCGAAGCATCGTTAGGCGACACGCGGGCAGCACCGTACCGATGGCTCTCGACTAGCGTTAGGAAGGGATTTGTCACATGAGGATCAGGTTCGTGAAGTGTGTCGTATTGGGGCTCCTTCTTCTGGCACTGTGTCCGGCCATGACATGGGCGCAGAGCGCCTTTACCGGTGTAGTTACCGATGCGTCTGGTGGGGTATTGCCAGGTGTGACCGTAGAAGCGTCAAGTCCCGCGCTGATTGAGAAGGTACGGAACGTGGTCACCGATGGTGAGGGACGCTTTACGATCGTGGACCTGAGGCCTGGTTCCTACTCAGTGACATTTACACTACCGGGCTTTTCGGTTGTGAAGCGTGATGGGATCGACCTCCCGGCAGATTTCACGGCCACTGTGAATGCTGAGCTTCGCGTCGGAGCGGTCGAGGAAACCATTACGGTCACCGGCCAATCACCGGTGGTAGATACGCACACTACACAGAAATCAGATGTGCTGAAGCGCGAGGTGATCGACGCCCTGCCCCTGGGTCGCGGCTATCGAAGCGTTGCGTTGATTCTTCCCGGGATTACCGGCGGCGGACAGAATCGCCCCATGGTTGGCGATCAGTCCGTGCCGCCCTCGCTTGCGACACAGGGCGGGTCCACTTTCGACATGACCCAGCTGATCGACGGCGTCCTGTTGACGACGCTGATGGTCAGCAGCTTCCATCCTTATAACGACGCGCTCATTCAGGAAAGCACATACCAATCGGCAGCGCTCACACCCGAAACATCGCGAGGCGGTGTCCGCGTCAACCTCATTCCGCGAGATGGCGGCAATACTTTCGACGGCGGATCGATCTTGAACTTCTCGCATGGAAGTTGGCAGGCGAGCAACATTACGCCGGAGCTCAGGGCCCGCAATTTGAGAGAGGCGAACCGTCTTGCCCACACCGTCGATTTCAATCCGTGGATCAGCGGGCCGATCAAGCAGGACTCGGTGTGGTTCTTCGGCTCCTACCGGTATCAGGAGCTGCAGAACTTGCCCGCCAGTACGGCACAAGGGTACGGCTATGGCGCCATCGGCGGAACGATCACCAATTACACGGGACGCGTCACGTGGCAGGCGACGACCAAGAACAAGTTCAGCGTCCTCGGCGATTGGATCGAGCGTCCCTTCCCGACCGCGGCGATTGAGGATCCAGGAGCCTCCACCCGGCACAAATCACTGTATTACTATGCGTTGGGGAAATGGTCTTCGCCGGTCACCAACCGAGTGCTGCTCGAAGCTGGTACCTCGTGGAATCAATACGGCTACCGTCGTAATGGTGGCTTTTACGGGTACGACAGTGAGGGCAACTTCCTTCCGCCCCCTCGTCGCGGGACCCCGGAGTGGTTTGCGTCCGCAGGCAGGCTGGACCTTGCAACAGGGATCCGAACGGTCGCGCCTGGCGACGGAGTGGGTATCACTGACCCAAGAATGATCTCGGTGAACGGATCGCTGTCGTACGTGACCGGGTCCCACAATATCAAGATTGGGGTTCAGGACTCCTTCGGCTCGATCTATGAGCGGGCCGAGTGGAACGCCGATCTGTTTCAGATCTACAACAATCGTGTCCCGGCGTTCGTGGACATCGCGCCCTCACCGATCGAGGGAAGGCAGCGGGTCACAGAGTTGGGCGTCTATGCTCAGGATTCGTGGACGATTAGACGACTGACGCTCAATGGCGGTGTGCGATTCGACTATCTCAATAGCTCGAGTGACGCCATCTCAATCCCGGCGGGTCGCTTTGTCCCTGCACGGAACTTCCCGGAAGTGCGTAACCTGCCAAAGTTCACGGACGTGGCGCCGCGCCTTGGCATGTCGTACGACGTGTTCGGCGACGGCCGCACCGCCATCAAGGCAAGCGTGAGCAAGTACATGTCCGTTCCGTACCCCGGCGCTACGGGTGGGATTCGCCAGTACGTTCCAAGCGCGGGAACCGCAAGTGTCTTGGGTACCCCTCGAACGGATCGGCGCGATTGGCGCGACCTGAATGGCGACAATATCGCCCAGGAAAACGAGATTGGACCGAGCAACAATCTAGGCTTTGCTGTGGCGCCGTGGAGACGTTTGGACCCGAACGTCAAACGGGAATACAGCATCGAGTACACGGCCAACGTGCAGCACGAGTTCCTGCCTGGGTATTCAGCGAGCGCCAGCTTCATCCGGCGGCCGTATTCGCAGTCGCTCGCGGCGATCAACGAAGCTGTCAGCCCCTCGGACTATGTTCCGTTCCAGGTCGCGAGCCCGTTGAACAACGGCGAGACGATCACGATATACAACCTCAATCGTGCGAAACAGGGGCAGGTTGATATCATCGATAGAACCTCCGACATCAATACGCGCAAATATACGGGCTTGCACTTCACCGTGAACGGGCGGTTGCCGCGAGGCGGCACGCTGCTGGTCGGATGGAGCACGGAGCGGAATGCGACAGTGACCTGCGATACCAGCGATCCCAATCAGTTGCGCTTTTGCGATCAGACGGGCGAACTCCATCAAGCTCAGGGCGCAATGCCGGCGATGCCGTTCATTCCATCGTATCGAGTCCTGGGAACCTTTCCTGGCTTGCCCTTCGCGGTGGGCGCGAGCCTTGCGATCCGGGGCTTCAGCGGCGATCCACTCGTGAACAACTGGGTGGTGCCGGCAACGGTATTCCCAGGTGGTCAGCGGACGCAGGCGGTGACGGTCCCGCTGATTGCACCGACCGAGTTTCTGCCGGGTTGGAGCCAAGTAGACCTGGGCGTCAAGCGAACGTTCGCATTCGGACGTACCTCCCTGTTGGTCGATCTGACGATCTTCAACGTGATGAACTCGAATACCGTCATCACGCAAACGTCGACATTCGGCCCAGCATGGGGAACTCCAACCCTCATTATTCCGGGTCGATTGCCCCGCGTCGGACTGCAATTGAGCTTCTGAGTTGACAGAAGGCGGGCCTGGGACACGCCGTCCCAGCCCGCCCCGTGTCGCCGGCGGGCGCCGACGCTAACGCCGTCGGCGCAGGCTACACCGCGCTGCACAGCGCCATCCTGAGAGGCGATGGCGAGCTGGTGAAAGCCCTCCTCGCGCGCGGAGCGAATCCGAACGCTCCGCTTCAAAAGGGGACCATCGTCCTGCGTTCTGCCTACCAATGGATATTGCCGAAAATCTATGTTGGGCTGACACCGTTCCAACTGGCCTCGAGGTGTTCTGCAGTTTCTTGCCGACAAGGGCGGCAAGCTCGACGTGAAGAACAAGGCGGGGCGGACTCCGACGGATCTGCTGCCGAAGCCGGCCGGCACGGATCAGCAGTGACGCGACTCAGGTGATAATCGATTATCCTAGTGGGCGTCGAAAGACAGTTCTTTTTGGGGGGCCGAGCGTGAGAGGACGTGAAATTGCGGCGTTGATCGGGACGTTCGCGATCGCCGGGCAGCTGGCGGTTGTGTCGTTGACGGCAAACACGGTGCAATCGGCCGCACCGCGCATGGCGTCGGCGAAGTCCGACGTGTCGCAACACCGCGCGATCGTCGAACGCTACTGCGTCACCTGTCACAGTGAGAGGCTCAAGACCGGCGGGTTCGTGCTCAACCCCGCCATTCTCGAGGCGGTCGAGGACAACGCGTCAACCCTGGAAAGGGTCGTGGCGAAGCTGCGTGGGGGCCTGATGCCGCCGGCGGGGATGCCGAGGCCGGAACCCGCAGCGCACGAGGCACTTACGACCTGGTTGGAGTCCAGCCTTGATCGCGCAGCGGCCGCACGCCCGAACGTGGGACGCCCGGAAACGCTCCACCGATTGAATCGCGCGGAGTATCAGAACGCCGTGCGCGACTTGCTGGCGGTCGACATCGACGTCGCGCAGCTGCTCCCCGCCGACGATGCAAGCTATGGCTTCGACAACATCGCGGGAGCGCTCAAGCTCAGTGATTCCCTGATCGAACGCTATCTCGTCGCTGCCGAGCACGTGAGCCGCACCGCCGTGGGCACGACGCCACCGGCGGTCGATGTCGGCACCTATGAAGTGCCTGCGGGGTACCTCCAGGACCAGTACATCGAAGGCTTGCCGCTCGGCACACGCGGCGGCCTCGTCGTGCAACACAATTTCGTGCGGGACGGTTCCTACGATTTCAGGATTGACCTGATGTGCGGTCTGTCCTTCATCGAGTCGGGCTGCGACGGGTCGGCTGGGTACGACGACACCCACGAGCTTCAGCTCCTCGTTGACGACGAGGTCGTGAAGACGTGGAGCCTGCCGCCGCTGGCGATTGGCGCCCGAACCAAGGACGGATGGCGCGTCCGGCTGCCGCTCAAGGCGGGCCGACACACCGTGGGCGTCACGTTCGCGGCGTTGCCGGGGGCCGTTGAAGTCGAAGGGCATCGGCTGAGAAACGACAAGGCCATGTGGTCGAGTGTGTCGGTGGTGTTGCAGGCCGCAACGCCCTATCAGCCCGCTGTGCGCGGCGTCACGATCGCGGGGCCGTACGATCCAGGCGGTGTTCAGAATACGCCGAGCCGGCGGCGCTTGTTCGTGTGTCAACCTGCGGCCGCCGCTGACGAGCGCGCGTGTGCGACCGAGATTCTCAAGACGGTTGCGCGCCGTGCGTACCGCGGCACTGCATCGGATGCGGATCTGCAGTTGCTGCTCGACTTTTACGAGCAGGGGCGAGTGCAGGGCGGCTTCGACGAGGGGATCGAGCTTGCCTTGCGTCGCCTCCTCATGAGCCCGAAGTTCCTCACGCGCGTCGAGCCGGATCCGCCACGAGTGGCGCCCGGGCAGCAGTATCGGCTCACGGATCTTCAGCTGGCATCGCGTCTGTCGTTTTTCTTGTGGAGCAGCATCCCCGACGACGAGCTCCTGAAGCTTGCGGGGCAGAACAGGCTTCGCGAACCGGCAGCGCTCCGGCAGCAGGTGCTGCGGATGCTGGCAGATTCGCGCGCGCAAGCCTTGACCCAGAACTTCGCCGGCCAGTGGCTGCAGCTCCGCAACCTGCGGGCGCATCGTCCGTCCGACGACCTCTTTCCAAATTTCGACGACAGCCTACGCGAGGCGATGCAGCGTGAGACGGAGCTGTTCTTCGACAGTATCGTCCGCCAGGATCGCAGCGTCATGGACCTGTTGACCGCCGATTTTACCTATGTCAATGAGCGGTTGGCGAAGCACTACGGATTCCAGAACATCACCGGCAGCAGGTTCAGGCGCGTGACGTATCCAGACGACAAGCGGCGGGGCTTGTTGACGCACGGGAGCATCCTTCTCCTGACTTCGTCCGCGATTCGGACCTCTCCTGTCAAACGCGGAAAGTGGATTCTGACGAACATCCTTGGCACGCCGCCGCCCGATCCGCCGGACGACGTGCCCGCGCTCGAAGAGGTCGAGACCGGCAGCAAGAGCACTCTGACCTCGGTGCGTGAACGGCTCGCCAAACATCGCAGCAACCCCGTGTGCTCGTCGTGCCATTCGATGATCGACCCGGCGGGCTTCGCACTCGAGAATTTCGATGCGACGGGGAAGTGGCGTGAGGAGGATCAGGGGAAGCCGGTCGATGCCTCCGGGGTGCTTCCAGACGGCACGAAGTTCAACGGGGCGGCAGAGTTCCGACAAGCCCTGATGAGTCATCCGGAGCGGTTCGTTCGAACGATGACCGAGCGCCTGCTGACGTACGCGCTCGGGCGGGGCGTGGAGTACTACGACAAGCCAGTGGTGCGCGCCATCGTTCGCCGGGCAGCGCAAGACGATTATCGGTTTTCCTCGCTGGTGTTGGGAACGGTGACGAGCCTGCCATTTCAGATGCGGCAGGCGCGCTAGAGGGTACAATCGGCGGCAGCGCTCGTCCCCCCCTCCTCGGATAGGGTGACGGCGCTCATCGCGCATGAGGAGACAGTAACACCATGACCATTACGAAGAAGGCATTGCCCAGGCGTACGGTCCTTCGTGGCATCGGCGTCTCCCTTGGATTGCCGCTGCTGGATTCGATGGTGCCCGCGCTGTCGGCGGCGCGTGCGACGACCCAGCCGCTGCGCACCGGGTTCTTCTATGTCGCCAATGGAGTGAGCATCAAAGAATGGCACATGAAGGAGGCGGGTCCCATCACCGAGCTCTCGCCGCTCCTCAAGACGTTGGAGCCGTTCAAGGATCAGCTGACGGAAGTGAACGGGTGCGCGAACCTCACGGCTGAGGATATCGGCGCCGGTCCTCACACGAAATGTCATTCCGTGTGGCTTGCTGGCGTCAAGGCGCGGCGGACCCAGGGGGCGGATATCAGCCTCGGTACGACGATCGATCAGTACGCGGCTCGCGTGCTGGGCCGCGAGACACCGCTCGAATCGCTGCTGCTTGCCACGGAGCCAAGTTACCTCGTCGGCAATTGCGACAACGGCTACGCCTGCACTTACATGAACACGTTCTCCTGGAAGACTCCGACCACGCCGGTGCCGATGGAGAGCCATCCGCGTGTGGTGTTCGAACGGCTGTTTGGCGACGGTGCACCGGTCGAAAAGCGTCTCGCACGGCTGCGGTTCAACCGGAGCATTCTTGATTCGGTGTCGGATGAAATCGCCTCGCTCGAAGGCACCCTGGGCTCAGGAGACCGAACTGCCCTTGGCGAGTACCTGACGAGCGTCCGAGAGGTCGAACAGCGTATACAGCGCGCCGAGGGCGACGGTGCTCTTTCGCCAGTGGGCCTTGAACGGCCGATGGGCATTCCTCAGGACGACGATGAGTACTACAGGCTGATGTTCGACTTGGTCTTCCTCGCGTACCAGGCGGACCTCACGCGCGTGATCGACTTCCAAATCTCACGCGAGACGAGTACTCGCACCTACCCACAGATTGGGGTGCCCAACGGGCATCATGACGTGTCGCACCACTCGAACAATCCCGATTTGATCGCTCAGAACACGAAGATCAATCAGTACCATCTCACGTTGTTCGCGTCGCTGCTCGACCGCATGCAGAAGGCACCCGATGGCGACGGTTCGCTGCTCGACCACACGATGATTTTGTATGGCGGAGGCATGGGCGAAGGCAACATCCACGATCCGCGCGATCTTCCGGTGGTTCTCGTTGGCGGAATGAACGGCAGGCTCAAGGGTGGCCGCGTCATCAAGGTGCCGCGTTTGACGCCGATGATGAACCTCGGCCTTTCGATTCTCGACAAGGTGGGGCTGGACCTCGACAGCATCGGGGACAGCACCGGCCGCATCGCGGAACTCTAGGTGACGTTGGACGCGTTCAGGGAGAGGACATCGCAAATGCGTTTCGCACTGCGAACATCGTTGCTGGTGTTGCCAGTTCTGGTGACAGCCCACCTCGCTGTGGCATCAGACGCGCCACTCATCGAGGCCGTCAAGAAAGCCGACAGCCGCGCGTTCCGCGCGCTGATGCAGTCGCGCGTGGACGTCAACTCCCGCGAAGTCGACGGAACGACTGCCCTGCACTGGGCCGCGTACCGCGGCGACGCCGCAATGGCTCAGACGCTGCTGACCGCGGGAGCGAACGCCAACGCGACCAACCGATACGGCGTGACGCCGCTGTCGCTCGCGGCGGCGACCGGGAATCCCACTCTCGTGCGGCATCTCGTGCAGGGCGGAGCAAAGGTGAACGACCGCCCCGCGGGAGGCGCCACGCCGTTGATGGTGGCCGCACGCAACGGTCACACCGAGGTCCTCAAATATCTCATCGCCCACGGCGCCGACGTGAACGCATTCGAAGACTCTCGCGGCCAGACGGCGCTCATGTGGGCGGCGGAACGAGATAACGGGCCGGCGGTCAAGCTGCTCGCTGAGGCCGGGGCCGAGCTCGAAGTGCGCTCGAAAGGACCTGCGTCCCGGGTCAACAGCACGGATAAGGTGCGCGGTATCGAACGGCTGTTCAATCTTGATACCAAGCGAACGCGCATCGACGAGTATGCGGCCCTCCATTTCGCCGCCCGCGCCGGCGCGACGAATGCGGCCAGGGCGCTCCTCGCAGCAGGCGCGAACCCGAACTCGATCTCCGAGGACGGCATGACCCCGGTGGTGCTCGCCGCGTTCAATGCGAACTGGGAAACGGGCGTCGCGATCGTCGAGGGCGGTGCGGATCCGAACGCCGCGAAGCAGGGGTGGACCGCGCTGCATCAGATCGCCCGCACGCGCGGGCTGAGCCGTACCCTACTGCCGAATCCGGTGCCAAAGGGACGCCTGACGGCACTTGATCTGGCCGAAGCGCTGATTGCCCACGGCGCAGATGTGAACGCCCGGGTGACCAAACCGATCACCGGCGATCAGGAGCGGGGGCGGTTCGTGATGATCGACGCCACGCCGATCCTCATTGCTGCCAAGAGCTTCGACGCCAATTTAATGCGCCTCCTGGCGGCAAACGGTGCCGACCGGACGCTCGGGAACAAGGCCAATTCAACGATCCTGTCGCTGGCTGCGGGATGTGAGGTTTCCAACGTCGGAGAGGATTCGGGCCCTGTCGCGGACTCTCGTGCCGCAGTCGAGGTGGCGTGGGGACTCGGCGGCGACGTCAACCATGTCGCGTCGAAGGCCGCGGAGGCGGAGAGGGCGATTGGTTTGCCGGATGGGTTGGGCGGCGGTGACACCCCGCTGCACTGCAGCGCGTTCATTGGTGCTGGGGAGACTGCCCGGTTCCTGCTGGAGCGAGGCGCGAAGCTCGATGCGAAGAACGCCAAGGGGCTGACGCCGCTGGCGATTGCCGCCGGCTACGGCGAGCGCAGCAGCGCGGTTCCCCAGCCAGCAGTCATCGCTGTTCTGAAGCATTTCCACGAACTCAAAGGAGTTCCCATCGAACCTCCGGAGCTGTCCGAACTCGTGAGCACGTTCGATCAGGGGTCGAGCCGGGCATCCGAATCGTCGGCGCGCTAGCGGGAGTTCACTGCGGCTGCAGCCGATTGCCCCGCGTCGGACTGCAATTGAGCTTCTGAGTTGACAGAAGGCGGGCCCAGGACGCCTCCTGGCCCGCCGCCTGTGTGGCATAGGTGCCTCCATCGCAAGCGGGGGCGTAGGTGCGACGGCGGACGAACACCAAACGCGGCCGAGGAGTCGAGCTACCGAGCGTCGAACTCTGCTGTTTGGACCGAGCCCTCCCACACGTCCGTCCGGTCGACTCCAAGAAAAGGCCCCTGGAGGCCGCTTTTCCACGCCTGGGCGGGTGCTGGTGGGCGGCCCGCCATGCTGTCTTCGGGATGTGGCTGGGCCGTGCGCCTCAGCCTAAATACTTGGAAAGACACGGGTACGGCTTCCAACCTGTCGGGAGGCGGCTACGTAAGCCGCGGTATTTCGCCGTGTCTGCTGGGTCGCTACCATCGCGAGACGGTGAGTCGCAAAGTGGGAGCGATAGACTGTTGTGCGTGAGAATTTAGACCTTTCGGCTGGATTTGTGGCTCGCAACAATTCCGGCGCTGCGGGTGTTGCAACTTGGTGCTCAGCTCTCGTTCTGACAATCGCATCCGAGTAGGGTTCGTGTGAGTTGGTCCCCTGTTTTGGGAGGCGCTCCACATAGGCGAGGCGCTATTAGGTCACCATGGGTGAACGCAACGGGTAGAGGAGAAACCGGAATGAGCTACAGAAGATGTGAAATGGTACCGATCGCAGGTGTCATCCTTGGCGGACTGCTAATGGTTTCAACGGCTCACGCCCAGCAGGTGACGCCTTCATTCGGCAAAGAGGTCGCGCCGATTCTGAAGAGATCGTGTACTCACTGTCATCGGCCGGGGTCCATTGGCCCGATGGCCTTGGAGACATTTGACCAAGTGCGGCCGTGGGCTCGGTCGATCCGCAACAAGGTGTCGAATCGGGAGATGCCACCGTGGTACATCGACAAGCGTGTGGGTATACAGCAATTCAACAACGACCCTTCGCTCACCGATGCCGAGATTGAGACCATTGTGAAGTGGATTGATGCTGGGGCGCCCGCGAGTGATCTGGCGGCTGTTCCGGCTCCACGGCAGAGCCAGGGGCTTGACGACGTGTGGCAGTTTAAGCCCGACAAGATTGTGCAGCTCGATAAAGACGTCATCGTCGCGGCGCAGGCGCCCGACTGGTGGACGGATATCGTGGTCGATCCGGGGTTCACCGAAGACCGGTGGGTGAAGGCGATTGAGACCAAGCCGTCCAAAGGCATGCGGGCTGTGCATCATGCGGCGACCTCGGTGATCGAGCCCGATGCTGACGGCAGTGGCCTTCCTCGCGGGCGTCTCCTCAACGAGTATGCGCTCGGGAAGAACGCCGACATCTACGCGGACGGGACCGCGCGCCTGATCAAGGCGGGGTCGAAGATCAGCTTCAACCTGCACCTTGCCGCCGTCGGCGAGGAAACGCCGGCGAACGTGTCGCTGGCGCTGCAGTTCTACCCGCGCGGGTACACGCCGAAGTATCCCATTGAGTTCCTGAACGTCGCGGGCAGCGATCTGGATATTCCGCCCAACACGGACAACGTCCGCCACGACAGCTACTTCACCTTGATCAAGCCGACGCGGCTCCTGTCGTTCCAGCCCCATATGCACAACCGCGGCAAGGCGATGTGTATCGAAGCGATTCTGCCGGGTAACGGACAGGGCAATATCCGCCAGGGGAACGAGATTCTTCCCATTAGCTGTGTCGATCGGTACCAGTTCGCCTGGCACATTTCCTACCACTATGCGGAGGATGTCCAGCCGCTGTTGCCCGCCGGGACCGTGCTGCACATCACCGCATGGCACAACAACACGACGTCCAATCGCTTTAATCCCGATCCAGACCAGCACGTAACGTTTGGTAATCGGACGGTCGACGATATGGGCTTCGCGTGGCTGAAGTTGTTCTACATGACCGATGAGGATTACCAGCAGGCCGTCGCGGCGCGCCAAGCTCAACCGGTCGCAAGTAACTGAATAGTCATTGCCAGGAGGCGCTTGGCGTCTCCTGGCAAGACACTGAATAACAACTTCCTTTCAGCGAACGGCACATATGGTTTCGAGGTTCGTCGTCGCAATTGTCGGATTGGCGTGTACTGTCTTCCTCTTTTTTCAGACGGGCGCCACCGCTCAAGTCCGCTACACGCGTGGACAGAACGTCGCTCCTATCTTTGAAGGATGGCAGCGAAAGAGCGACGGAAGCTTTGACTTCGTGTTCGGGTACATGAATCGGAACTATGGAGAAGAGCTCGATATTCCGGTCGGGCCCGACAACGAATGCTCACCGGCGCCTGTCGATTGCGGGCAACCCACGCACTTTGGCATACGTCGCAAGCAATTCGTGTTTCGCGTCAACGTGCCGGCGACGTGGCCAAAGGACAAGGTCGTGCTCTGGACGCTCAAATCGCGTGGCACCGTGCAAAGTGCGAAGGCGTGGCTGACCCCGAGGTACGAGATCGACGACGGCACCATTGTCGAGAACAACACGGGTGGGCGGCCCGAACCTGGCAATAAGCCGCCCACCATCACCAAGGGAAGCGAGCGCTTGGCGGTGACGTTGCCCAACGTGACCACCGTCGCCGTCACTGCGACCGACGATAGCCTTCCGAAGCCGAAGACGGGGCCGGCGCCCGCTCCAGCGGAGCCCCGAAAGCCGAGCGCGAATCCGCTGCTTGAAACCCAGCTCGCGGACCGGCGTGCGCGCCGGCCCGATGGGGTAGGCGTCGAATGGGTTCACTATCGGGGGCCGGTTGGTGGAAAGGTGAAGTTCGACCCGGCCACCAACCCGCCGATCTTTGGCGCACCCGTTACGGGCACCACGAAGGCGACGTTCACGCTGCCCGGCGAGTACGTCCTCCGCGCCATCGTCAGCGACGGACAGCTGTTCGCGGTATTCGATGTGCCCGTTATGGTGTCCGGGGCAGCTGGCGAGAGTAGATAAGGCTCAGTCCAGGTTGACGCGCTCCAGTTAGGCGCACCCTCGTAATTAACAGCGCTTCGGCGACGTCCCCGAAGCGCTGTCAACCGTCCACAAGAAGCCAACAAGCATACATATGCAGCTACGGGCATGGGTCGTGTTCTGGAGCCTGATATTCGCCATTGTGGTGGGTTGGGGGCCCCTTCCTATCTTGGCGCAGCAGGGAGCGCAGGGAGGGGAGTGGCGCTACTACGCCGGCGACGCGGCAGGAACCAAATACTCCCCCCTCGATCAGATCAACAAAAACAACGTCAAGGAGTTGCGCGTCGCATGGCGGTGGAAGAGCGACAACTTTGGGGCGGGGCCTGACCCCTACCTCCAATCGACTCCCCTCATGGTGGGTGGCGTGCTATTCGCGACCGCTGGAGCGCGCCGGGACGTCGTCGCCATCGATGGAGTAACCGGTGAGACGCTCTGGATGTATCGCGTCGACGAGGGGACGCGCGGCGCGCTGTCGCCGGTGCGGTCGAAGACGGGCCGTGGCGTCGCATATTGGACCGACGGCAAGGAGGAAAGGATCATCCACGTCACCTTGGGATACCGGCTGGTTGCTTTGGATGCCAAAACGGGTCGGCCCGTTCCGACGTTCGGCAACAGCGGCATGGTCGATCTGTACGAGGGCCTACCTCAGGCAGTTCCCGCCGACGGTCTCATCGGGTGGAATTCGCCTGCGATGATTGTGGGGAATGTCGCCGTGATCGGCGCGGCGTTCAGCACGGGGACCGTACGGACCCCGCTGGCCGGCGCGATCCGCGGATACGACGTCATCACAGGGAAGCGTCTATGGATCTTTAATACGATTCCAAGACGTGGCGAATTCGGGTCGGATACGTGGGAGGACGGATCGCTCGAGTATGCATCGAATGTTGGGGCCTGGGCACCCATGGCGGCGGACCTCGAGCTCGGGTATGTGTATGTCCCGACAGAAACGCCGACAATCGATACGTACGGAGGTCACCGGCCGGGAAGCAACCTGTTCGCTGACAGTCTCGTGTGTCTCGACGCGAAGACCGGAAAGCGCATCTGGCACTATCAGCTCGTCCATCATGGATTGTGGGATTGGGACATTCCGGCACATCCCGTCCTGGGTGACATCGTCCTAAATGGGCGGAGAATCAAGACGGTCGCGCAGGTAACGAAACAAGCGTTTACCTACGTCTTCGACCGTGTCACGGGTGAGCTTGTTTGGCCGATCGAAGAGCGTCCGGTACCGCCGTCCAACGTCCCAACCGAGAAGTCGTCGCCGACGCAGCCGTTTCCAACGAAACCGCCACCATTCGATCGCCAGGGCATCGGGCCAGACGATGTGATCGACTTCACGCCAGAGTTGAAGGCCGAAGGGCTCAGGATTCTGTCCGAGTACCGCATCGGGCCAATCTTTACGCCGCCATCAATCGTTGATCCCCTGGGCACGAAAGGCACGCTTCAAGTCCCTGCACTGTCAGGGGCGGGCAATTGGCAAGCCGCGGGATTCGACCCGGAAACGGGCGTCCTCTTCGTACCATCGGCAACCAACGTAAGCATCGCCGCCGTTCGTGAGTGTGCGCCGGGACAGACCAATGTCCCCACTCTCAAGTACTGCTTTACCACAGGTGGTGGTGATCGAGCGCTGACAGTTCAGGGCTTGCCGCTGATCAAACCGCCATGGGGCCGCATCACTGCCATCGATTTGAATACCGGTACTCATCTATGGATGGTGCCGAACGCCGATACTCCGGATCTTGTGAAGAATCATCCAGCCCTCAAGCAGATGTCTCTTGGCAAAACGGGCCGGCAGGATCGGGGAGCGTTGATGGTCACGAAGACCCTGTTGTTTGCGGGCGAAGGCTACGGGGGGTTCGCGGTTCCACAAGGATCAGGTGGGGCAACATTCCGCGCGTACGACAAGGGCACCGGCGAGACGGTATGGGAATTCAAGCTGCCCGCGAATCAGGCCTCAGCTCCGATGACCTACATGGCTGGAGGCA
>ORMF011077563.1_pt1 | contig 17974 bp, 14 predicted proteins | sample 1779871 | NCBI WGS metagenome assembly ORMF01 (sample SAMEA104232316, study PRJEB22302) | groundwater metagenome | biome: forest; feature: aquifer; material: groundwater | place: USA | collected 2011-08-07 | depth 5.4 m
CTCACCGTCATCGGCACCTATTTCCGCGGACCGAACTGGGGCTGGGTCTGGCCTTGGGCTGCGTCGGCCGTCACTCCTCACTGACCTATGGACTCCTTGAAAAAACTCTATCCTTGGTTTGCGCTGCTGGGACTCGCCGCTGGGGGGTTGGTCTTGGCCGGCTACTACAAGGACGAATTCCGCGAATGGAAACGCTGGCAGCAAAAATACATTGCCCAGGAAATCAGCCGCGCCACCACGCCCGAACAAAAAGAAATGGCGAACGCCCTCTCGATCGAAATCAAGCAGGTTGTCTTGCCGGGTTTGCAACGGGTGGATCGCTGCATCACTTGTCACCTGGCCGTCGAGGATCCGAGTTACGCCGGCTATCAACAACCGCTGGCGTATCACCCCAATCACGCGCAGCACCCGGTCGAGAAATTCGGTTGCACCATCTGTCATCAGGGCCAGGGACGGGCAACGGACCGCGAGGCCGCGCACGGCCACGTAAAGCATTGGGAGCATCCGATGCTGCCGATGAAATACATCCAGGCCTCGTGCGCCAAGTGTCATTCCGCAGCCGACCTGCCCCAGGCAAACGTCCTGGCTCGTGGCCGTGCGGTGTTCGAGGAACAGGGCTGCATCGGCTGTCACAAGCTCGGCGGCTTCGGCTCCAACATCGGTCCGGAGCTGGACAAGGTCGGCGCCAAACGCAGCCCCGAGTGGCTGGCCCAGCACTTCAAGACACCGGGGGAAATCGTGCCCGGCTCCGGCATGCCGCCGTTGAAGCGCAGCGAGGCGGAGATCGAGGCGCTCACCCTCTTCATGCTCGGCCAGACCGGCGAGCGGCTCACGGAGTATTACGTTTCGATGAAAACCGTCCCCGGGCCTGAACTGGGCCAGCGGCTGTTTGAACAGAAAGGCTGCATCGGCTGCCACTCGATCGGAGGAAATGGCGGCAAGGTCGGCCCGGCTCTCGATGGGGTCGCGAAGCGGCGCGGCAACGACTGGATTGTCCAGCATTTCCGCGATCCGGCGGCGATCACGCCCGGCACCGTGATGCCGAAATTCAATTTCACCGAACCGGAAATCCGCGCGCTGACCACCTTCCTGGTGTCGCTCACGGACACCAACCTGGTCGGGTTCATGCGGGTCCCAGCGCCAGCCTCGCCCGTGGAACGCGGCAAGGCCGTGTATCGGAAATACGGCTGCGGCGGCTGTCACGGACCGGACGGCGAAGGCGGCGTGCCCCATCCCAACGCCAAGCCCCACCCGGTGGGCCCCGCCGTTGACCGCCGCGAAAGACGCCGCGGATGCTTACCTTGAAGCCTTCATCACCGAGGGGCAACCAACCACCGCTCCTCTGGACGAAAATGGTCCCAAGCCGCCCCTCTACATGCCGGGCTGGGGCGAGAAGATTTCCGAGGGCGAACTGGCTGACCTCATCAAGTATCTGCAAAGCCTGAAGCCCGATTAGAGAGAAACTCCAAAGCCGGGCAGGCGGCTGTGTTGCCAATGCATGTGCCAAGATGTTCAAGACCTGAATCGAGCTTCGGCGGGCGGCACTGTTGTTGTCAGCACAACCACGAAAAGACTGTATCCAAAAACGGTCACCGCCTGCTCCCGCCGTGCCCTCCTTCCCGGACGCTTTCTATCGCCGCACCATCCTCCAGCGGCCAGCAATGCCGAGACCACCTTCCCTTGACGGCGCACGCCAGTCGCTCGCGGCGCACGTCGCGGCCAAGGGCGCAGAGCCGCGCGAGAAATACAGCCCAGACGTCGGCTGGAACGAACTGCAACGAATCCTGGCCGACCGACCGCGCGCGCTAACCATGCGAGATCGTCTTTGGTGCCGGGCTGTTGGAGGCGGGCGAGTTCGCTTATCCGCGACCCAAGGGGGAGCGTCCGGAAGCCGGCTTGACGGTGTTCGTGCATCCGCGCTTTGCAGCACAACTCGACCGTGTGCCTCCCCTCGTGCTGCATCAGTTGGTGGCGGTGAACTACGGCGACTTTGTCTCGCCCGACGACGCCGAAACATTCGGCGCGAGTGTGCTTGGAATTCCCAGGGATGCTTCCTACCATGCCCGGTGTGAGCTGGCCGACGAACTTGCCGAGACTGGAGCGATTTACGACAGAGCGCGAAGCTCCGCCGTGCGGCTGACGCCGACCTCCTCATGAGCGCCAATCAACCAGCCGGTGCGTCAGGCCGAGAGACAACACCTCTGCCCAAGTCCGCCCCGCGCTTCGCCCAACTGCTGCGTCCGCTTCTCTATGCCATCGGCATCGTCGCGTTGATCTTTGGCCTCTGCGAAGTCGTGGAGCGGACGTGGCTGGGCGGAGTGGAGATGGACACGTTGCATCTCCTGTACGCCCTGCGCGGCATCTTCTCGTCTCTGCTGGTCGCGGTGGTGGTCGGGTGGATGATCCTCAAGTCCTCGCCCACTTTCTTGCCGGCCTCCCCCGGGGCAGAATGGACCCCGCCCGCGCCGCGGACGGAAGCTGTACGCATCCAGACTTACACTCATTGGTTCATCGCCATGCGCTGGATCGCCGTGCTGCTGGCGGCGTTGCAGGTCTTTATCAGCGTGCGACTGATCTATTGGCTGCCGGAACAGGGGTGGTGGCCGCTGGTGCTGACGGTGGGGGCTCTCGCGGTGAGCAATCTGGTGTATCTGCTGTTGCTGCGGTGGCGGCGCGGAGTGCGGATGCTGCTCCTGCTGCAGGGCTACATCGACCTCGTGATTCTGACGGTCCTCTTGCACTTTTCCGGTGGGATAGAGAACCCGCTTTCCATGATGATGATTTTCCACGTCATCATCGGCGGCATCCTGCTGTCCCGGCGGCAATGCTACGGGATTGCGGCCATCGCCAGCGGCCTGTTCGCGCTGTTGACGTGGACCGAGTGGGCGGAGGTCGTGGGGCATTACACGCTGCAGATCTTCCCGCATCCGGAGCAGGCCGGCGGTGAATTGTTCCATCCGGCCCACCACGGCCTCTATGCCGCCAGTTGGGCAATGCTTCAGATGGTGGTGCTGTTTTTGACGGCCTACTTTGTCACCACCCTGGCCGAACGGCTCCGCCACAATGAACGGCAGCTCGTGGCCATGGCCGACCGGGCTTTGGCCGATCGTCAACTGTTGGAGCGGGCGTTGGAAACGACCGGGGCCGGGTTGCGGGTACTCGGTCGCTTGTCTGCCGATCGACCGGTCGGCGACCTGCAACCGTATTGGTCGAGCAACCGGTGGCACGAGTGGTTCGTCTCTCCGCAGGGCGAGGTTTATCAGGGCTGCGACGTGCTCAATCGGGACGATTCCCCGGCGCGCCAGTGCTTGCAGGATGGCCGCGTGCGCGTGACCGAACTGGTTCTTGACTCGACGAATTCCTCGCCGCGGCTCCTCCAGTCGGGCGATGGCCAACGCGTCTTCCAGGTCACGACCGCGCCGTTGCTGGACCTGGACGGGAAAATTACCCAGGTGGTCGAAATGGCCCAGGAAATAACCGATCAAAAGAAGACTCAGGCGCGGATGTTGCACGCCGGAAAGCTGGCGGCAGTCGGTGAACTCGCCGGCCAGGTCGCCCATGAAGTGAACAATCCGGTCTCGATCATCAGCGCCAAGGCGAGCCTGCTGTTGGCGGACCATCGGCACGACATGTCCGCCAAGGTGGCGCAAGAGCTGGCCAAGATCACCGAGTTGGCCAAACGGGTGGCGCGCATCGCCCAGGGGCTGCTCTCCTATTGCCGGCCGTCAGCGGCCACGCGCGTCCGGCTCGATCTCCGCGCCCCCATCCGCAAGGCCTTGGCCGCAGTGGACGAACAGGCCCGCCGGGAAGGGGTGCGTCTCGAAGATCAGCTTCCCGACCCGATGCCCCTGGTCAAAGCCAATCCGCATGAACTGGAGCAGGTTTTCTTGAACCTCTTTCTCAATGCTCTGGACGCGATGCCCAAGGGCGGATGGCTGAACGTCTCGGCCCCGCCGGGCCAAGTCCTGTTGCCCGATGGTCGGTCGGCTGTGGCCATCGTGGTGGCGGACACCGGCTGCGGCATTCCGGAAGACATCCGCGACAAGGTTTTTGAGCCGTTCTTCACGACCAAAAAAGAAGGGCGTGGCACCGGCTTGGGCTTGTCGATCTGTCTGGGCGTGGTCCGCGGCCACGGCGGCGAACTGGAGATCAACAGCAAAGTCTGGCAAGGCACGCGTGTCACCGTCAAACTGCCGGTGGACGCTCCGACCGTGAAGGAGAACAATCATCATGGCTAAAACGCGCATCCTGGTCGTCGATGATGAGCTGGGCATGCTGGAGGTGTGCGCCGACACCCTGCAGCGGCTGCCCGACACCGAAATCCTCCTGGAAAACCAAAGCGTCCGGGCGGCGGAGCGGGTCGCGACGGAGAGCCTGGACCTGTTGATCGCAGACATCCGCATGCCGGGCGTGAACGGCGTGGAGTTGCTCCGGCTGGCTCGGCAACACGACCCGAACCTCGCGGTCCTCATGCTCACCGCGTATCCGACGGTGGAAACCGCCGTCGAGACGATGAAGCTGGGCGCGGCGGATTACATCGTCAAGCCGTTCCAGCCGGAAGATTTGCTCGCGCTGGTGCGGCGGCTGTTGGAGAGCAAGCGGCTGCAGGAGGAGAACCGCCTGCTCCGCCGGCAGGTCGAGCGGACTTATGCCTTCGGCGAAATCCTCGGCAAGAGTCCAGTCATGCAGCAGGTTTTCCAGAACATCCAACGCATCGCCGAGACGGATTTCGACGTCGTGATCGTCGGGGAAACCGGCACGGGCAAGGAACTGGTGGCCCGCGCCATTCACCACCGCAGCCGGCGGAAGGACGGGCCGTTCGTGCCGGTGGATTGCGGCGCGATTCCGGACCAGTTGATGGAAAGCGAGGTCTTCGGGCACGAGCGGGGCGCGTTCACCGGTGCGACGACCCGCAGCCTGGGTTTGTTGGAGTTTGCCAACCACGGCACTTTCTTCATGGATGAACTGAACCAGCTTCCCCTGCGCATGCAGTCCAAGCTGCTCCGCGTCTTGCAGGAGCGGAAAATCCGGCGCGTCGGCGGGACCAAGGAAATCGACCTCGACGTGCGCGTCATCGCGGCTTCTTCGATGGGCCTGCAGGAAGAAGTCCGCAAAGCGCGGTTCCGGGCCGACTTGTATCACCGCATCAACGTGGCGCGGATCGAACTGCCGCCGTTGCGGGAACGGGCCGAGGACATTCCGTTGCTCGTGGATCATTTTCTGGAACGGTACGCCCGCGAAATGGAGAAAGGCCCGAGGCGCCTCAGTCCCGAGGGGCTGGAAGTGCTGGTCAGCTATTCCTGGCCGGGCAACGTGCGCGAACTGCAAAACGTGCTCAAGCGGGCGCTCGTCCTGGCGCCGCAGGAAGTCATTTCACCGGACGATTTGTCGGACGAGATCGTGGCCCGCGCCGGCGACTCTGCGACCCAGGCCGGCGGCGGCTTCTTCCAACTGCGCGAGCGGCGCCTGGCCGCCTTCGAGAAGGAGTATTTTCGAAATCTTTTGAGCGCCTGCCGTGGCGACGTCACCGCCGCCGCGCGCGAAGCCCAACTGCCGCGCGGCACGCTCTATCGGCTGCTGAAGAAACACGAGTTGAACCCGGCCGAGTTTCGGGAGGGCGAGGAGAAGTTCGAGATTTGAGTGAGAACTCGTGAGCCGGGGCTGGCGAGACTCCGAACGTCACCAGCGCCAAGCCGTTGAGGCTGGCCACGCCGCTCAGGGCGATAAAGCCGACGGCGGCGCCACTCACAGCACGGGCACCGGACGTGAGTATTGCCAAGCGCCGCCGGCCGCCGGTAAACTCACGCGATGTCGAGAATTCCGGTTCCAATCGTCAGTCTGTTCTGCGGCCCAGGGGGGATGGACTTGGGATTTCGACAGAAGGGTTTTCGTCCGGTGCTCGCGCTCGATCACAGCCAGGCCGTAGTTCAAACGTACAACTTCAACGAGTCACGCCGCGTCGCGTTGAAGTGCAATCTGAGTGAATTGGCGCAAGGACTGGAGCCGCGCGTAAAGATTGAACTCGATAGCCGCATCCGCCGCCTCGCCGAGTATCACACCCTGGAGCTTTGCTCGCCGAAGGAGGACCGTTTTCGTCGCGTCTATTGTGGCGTTCACCAGCGCAGCAGTTCTCATTTTGGCCGTCGGTTGCGCCAAGAACCGGCTAAAGCCGGGACTCCGAGCGATACTGGACACGCCTTTGCGGGGTTCGGAGTCCCGCCTTTAGGCGGTCAGTGATCAAAATGAGAACTGCTGTCACCAGCGCACCAAGGAAAAGGTCGTGCTCCACCTCTACGACCTCTCGGCCACCGACGAGAAGGACGCGCGGCGTCTGGTCGATCGGGAGTTCCGCTCGATGCAGTTGCTTCAAAAGTGCCGGGGCGTGCCGCGCTTTCGGGACTCGTTTCAAGACCTGCCGGATTACCCCGGCGAGTTGTGCTTCTTCACGCTGTTCGACCCGGAAGCCGCGACGCTGAAAGGCAGTGCTGAGAATGGCAGTCGCTATTGCGCGCTTCGCATTGCCGGTCGCTGGAGAAGCTGGCAGAGTGCTTGCGAAAACTAATATGCCAGTTGCCAAGCCGAAAAAGCCGAAGACCTTCGCCGACTACAAGGCCGACGCCGCAAACTGGATCACGCTGGCGACGGGCGAATACTACACGGACATTCTTGAAGACGCCTGTGAGCTCTACAAGCCGGTCCTGGTTCTGTTCGGCCAACTCCTGAAGTCGTCTGAGTCTTCCACGCGGTTGTTCCTGCAAATCGCCGAGCAATCCGAGGGCTGGATGAGAATCCAACTCGCCCGCGTCTTCCGCAAATACGTCAGCCCGGAGACGCCGGTCGAAATGCTGAAGCAGAAGCCGAAGGCGCAACGAATCTGCGACCAGTTCGGGAAGGGCTTCCGGCCAATCCCCAAAGTCCAGGCGGCGTTCTCGTCCCGCCCCATTCCCGACGAGGCGCTCTGCGCCGTGCTGTGGGAATACAAGGACCGGGGCAAGAAGGGCTACGACCTGACCGAACGCTTCTTCTCGATGTTCCGCTCCGCGTTCCCCAACCTGCCCATCAAAGGCCCGGAGCGTGCCGGCAAGGACGTCTTGTTGGGCGAAGTCTTCGAGCGGTATCCGAAGCCAGACAGGCCGGTTGATTTCGTCATCTACGACAAGCCGGAGGGTGAGATTCTGGCCATCGGCTTGGCTCGCTACGATTCCGACCGCGGCGGTGCCCAAGAAGACGACCGCACCGGTGGCTACCGCAACTGCGCGGACGAGATTCTGAACTACGCCAAGAAGCGCCGGCTCCGCACGAAGGTCATCTTCATCAACGACGGCCCAGGACTCCTGCTCGGTTCCATGTGGGACGACTACGCCGCGTTGGAGCGCAGTCGCCCGGGCCGGATCATGGTGGCCACGCTTCGCATGGTCTCCGAGCGCATCACCCGCGAGTGGCTCAAATCCTAGGAGGCACTATGGCAACTGGCATCCCGAGAACGAACTGGCGCGCTGCGACTCCGGGCAAACCCGGCCTCAGCAACGGAAACGGCTTGCTCGACGTCGTGTTGAGCTACGAAGGCAAGAAGGCCGAGTCGGAGGTCCTCAGCGCGCCTCCAGCGAAACTCACCCGCCTCTGGCCGAAGCGCCGACGACAAGGCCCGGACAACCGGCTCTACTTCGGCGATAACCTCCCGATTCTCGCGGCTCTTGCCGATGACCCGGAGGTCCGCGGGCAGGTGAGGCTCGTTTACATCGACCCGCCCTACGCGACGAAGAGCGTCTTCCAGTCGCGGAAACAGGCCGACGCCTACGCGGACTTGCTCGAAGGCGCGCACTACCTCGAATTCCTCCGCGAGCGGCTTATCTTCCTTCGCGAGCTGCTGGCGGACGACGGCTCGATTTACGTCCACCTCGACGAGAACATGGCGTTCCACGCCAAGCTCGTCCTGGACGAAGTCTTCGGGCGCTCGAACTTCCGGAACTGGATTACGCGCAAGAAGTGCAACCCGAAAAACTACACCCGCAAGACCTACGGCAACGTGGCCGACTACATCCTGTTCTACACGAAGACCGATGACTACGTCTGGCACCGGCCTGTCGAGGCATGGACTCAGGACCGCGCCGCCAAGGAGTATCAATACGCGGAGCCGGGAACTGGCCGGCGCTACAAGAAGGTGCCCCTGCACGCCCCAGGCGTCCGCAACGGCGAGACCGGCAAGCCCTGGCGAGGGAGGCTCCCGCCGCCAGGCAAGCACTGGCAGTATCCTCCCAGCGTGTTGGACGAGATGGACGCGCGCGGCGAAATCTACTGGTCGCCCAACGGCAATCCGCGTCGGAAGATTTACCTCGACCAAAGCGGCGGCGTGCCGCTTCAGGACATCTGGATGGACCTCCGCGACGCGCACAACCAGAACATTTGCATCACCGGCTACCCGACTGAGAAGAACCCTCTCCTGCTTCAGCGCATCATTGAGGCGTCGTCCGACGAAGGCGACCTCGTGCTGGACTGCTTCGCCGGTTCCGGGACGACGCTCGACGTGGCGCACCGTCTGGAACGCCGGTGGATTGGCATTGATACCAGCGTCGAGGCCATTAAGACGACGCTGGGCCGCTTCGCCAAGGGGCTGGAGCCGATGGGCGATTTCGTGAAAAAGCTGGAGGAAGTGGAACGGCTGGAGCCGGAAGAGCCGATGTTGCCCATGCTGGAATTGCTCCAGCCGGCGGCGCCGAAGCCCGAAAGCGGCTCCTCGCACCGTCCAATTCGCGAGTTCGCGTTGTTCGCCGCGGAACCCTACGACGGCTGCTTGGCGGAAGCAGTGGCCGAATTTGACGCGACTTCCCCCCCGCCCACATGATTCAGCAACGTCGAGACAACCTGCAGGCGAACGCAACCAAACGTGACTTGGATGTGCGCACTCGGACATGAGCAACTACCACCTTCATCTGAGCTTCTTATCCGCGCGGACGCCCATCGTGGGAATCAAGGTCTTTCGCTCGGCGCGCAAGCCCGGCGAGAAAAGTCTTGCGGCGGACATCCACGGCTACTCTCTGCTGGCCGACCGGAGTAGCGGAGATGCGAGGGCCAGCTCTTGGGTCTCGTTCAGCGCACGCGACGGCTTTTCTCCCTACGAAGCAAGCGGGCGCGAAAACGTCTGGTTGACCAAGACTGTGCTTCTCACGGCGCTCGCCCGGCGTTGCCAAGCCGTGTTTGGCGACCAGAACTGTCGCGTTTCGGACCACGGCTTTGTCCGGGAGGTCGGAGTCTGCACGAAGCGCCACGATGAAGGCGACGAGGAGATTGTTTTCCAGCCCTATTTCCTTGATGCAGTGGGCCAGTTCGGATTCCTCGTGGACTACCATTTCCGCCGGAAGCGGGAGGTTCCGTTCTCCCGGAGAATCCTTCAGTTGAGCCTGAGTCTGACCCCCCAGAACCGGCCGAACGCGGACTTCTATGCCGACAAGGCAGCCAAAGTCGAAGGATTGCTTCGGCGGCACTTTCACGACCTCTTTCCACTGGGTTGGCTTGGCGTGCTTCAGCCGGTCGAATTCGAGCGGGAGTTTCCTGCTCTGGAAGGGTGCCAGTTGGCGAGGAAGCGATACTTGGTTGCCGGGGAGAAGTTGTGCCCAGGTCCGTTCGGCGGCATCAGCAGTATTGGTCCTTGGCAATCAGTCGAGAAATGTCCGCCCCTCGTCTTCATGTTCCGCGAGCACGAGCGACAGGCCGCGCGGGAGCTTGTCAAGGCGCTGCGAGGACAGAACCCGCGCCTGAATTTCGCCGGCTTTGAGAAGCTCTTCCGTTTGCCCCTTCCGGTGAGTGACAAGCCTGTCGTGTTGCATGACTTCTCAATGGCGGAAATGGAGCGAGCTTTGGGCGAGATTCAGGAACTCGGCGAACCTGCGATTCCGGTTCTGATTCTGCCTCACACGGAGAGCGAAGACGCCTACGTATTTCACAAGGCGGTTTTCACCAACGCGGGAATCCCGACTCAAGTCTGCACCACGGAAACCATCGCCGATGACCTCACGCTGAAGTGGTCCGTCGGCAACATCGCACTCCAGATTTTCTGCAAGGCCGGCGGAAAGCCGTGGAAGGTGAAGCCAACCGACGAGCGTTCGCTCATCGTCGGTCTTGGCCAGTCCCACAAGCGCCGGCGGGAGAGTGACCGGGAAGTTATTGAGAGGTATTTCGCCTTCTCAATCCTCACTGACTCCAGCGGCTTGTTCCAGAGCATCGAGGTGCTCGGCCACGGCGACACGGAAGCCGCCTACCTGCAACGGCTGCAAACCAATCTCGCGAGCCTGCTTCAAGCGAAGGCGAAGGAGTTCAGCAAGGTAGTCCTGCACTCGCCATTCAAGCTGAAGCAGTCCGAAATGAAGGTTCTCCAGGATGTGGTCTCGGAGGCTGCAAAGGGAACGACCGCCTGCAGGTTCGCCGTGCTCAAGGTCAACCAGCAGAACCGGTTCTTCGGCGTCAACCGGGACGTGAACAGCCTCGTTCCTTACGAAGGCTCCTACCTGCAACTGTCGAAGCGGGAGTTCCTGCTCTGGTTCGAGGGCCTCTTCCCGGACAAGCCGAACATGACCAAGGCAGTTCCCGGCCCAACGCATATCGAGTTCCTGCGCGTTACCAACGACAGCCTCATCGGCGAGCAAAACATCCTGCAAGACCTGCTGAACCTGTCTGCGGCGAACTGGCGGGGATTCAACGCCAAGAGCACCCCGGTGTCCATGCTCTACTGCCACCTTGTCGCAGACATGCTGCACGAATTCCAAAGTCGCAACCTGCCGATGCCGGCCCTCCACGAGATTCATCCCTGGTTCCTGTGACCCGCCATGATTGCACGCACCAACGACATCATTCTGCTTTTGGGAGCGGGCGCCAGCGTTGACGCGGACATTCCTGCGTCACAGGGGATGGTTCACAAAATTGAAGCACTCTTTACTCGCGAAGACTGGGAGGAATTTAGAAACCTGTACCTTTTCCTGAAGAGTTCTATTCTCTACGCCGCCGGCCTGCGGGGAGAGTTCAACGAGCGCAAGTTTTACAATGTCGAGACGCTGGTCAACGCCATGCGGGAATTGGAGCGGCGTGAAAACCATCCGCTTTATCCGTTCGTCTCCGACTGGAAATCGCGAGTCATCACTCTTGCCGGACCCGAGTTCAGACGGATCGAGGTTTTTCGAAAGCGGATACTTGAGCAGTTGAAGGGCTGGGTCCAGCCAGAGAACAAAGCAAAGGCCGGCTATTACGCGGGCCTGAGAAACCTCCAGCAGCACTTGGGCTTCCCGCTCAAGGCATTCTCGCTGAACTACGACCGGTGCGTAGAACAACATGTGCAGGGCGATGACTTCAAGGTGCAGACCGGCTTTGAACTGAAAAATGACAGGTGGGTATGGGACTGGCGTCAGTTCGATGAATCAAATCCGCGGGGCGAAAAGCCAGCGATTTACCTCTACAAACTGCACGGCTCCATCGACTGGAAGCGCGAAGAAGACGACAGCATCGTTCGCGTGGATTACGCCGGATCCAACATTCCCGCTGACAAGCTGCTAATCATCTTCGGCGGAGGCTCCAAGCTCGAAGCAGACGACCCCTACCTGTTTTATGCCTACGAATTTCGTCGCTGCACGCTTGAGTCGAAGGTCATTCTCGCCCTCGGCTACGGATTTGGAGACGAGCATATCAACAAAATGATTCGGCAGGCCATTCGGCATGACCCGCTCAGGCGCATCGCAGTAGTCACCAAATCCACCGAAGCGGAACGAGAGGCGAAAGCCAAGGCTATCGCTGCAAAGCTCGATATCGAATTAACGCGGGTTAACGTCATCCCCGGCACGGCGCGAGAGTTTCTTGAGCGCAAGGACATCGGGCCTTTTGTAGTAGGCTTGTTGCCTCCGGACAAATCAGCTCCGTTCTGAGCAACAGCGGTCCTCACGAGGCGCCGGTGGGCGTGCGCTGCAGCGGCGCAGGCCAGAACCTGCCAATGAATCTCTTTTGCGTCGGCGCATCTGCGCCGCGAGTTCTCCTCCGATCACGGCCGTCCGTGCTGGCGCCTGAGCATCCCAGGCGAGCAGGCTGGCGAGAAGTGGCCCGAGCGCATGGTGACGGACCGGTTGTTGAAGCTTCATAACGCCGTGATGGAGGCGTGCATCCGGCACGCCGGTCAGGCCGACCATTGGCCGGTACTGGCCACCGAACCGTGCGGCAAAGACATCGAGATGCTAGGCCAACTGCATCGCTTGTGCGACTGGGTCGTGACGATGGACCGCAACGCGGGCATCGAATACTTCGACTCACCTCGCGACGCGGAGGCGATATTCGAGGCTTACGTGATTGACGCTGCGCCTGAACGTGATGACTTGGGCTGCCTGCAACTCATCACGTCCACGGCGCACTTCGACGAAGTCCGCCATTTGCTGGACGAGACGCTGACGCTGATGGGCTTGAGCAACTCGGCGCGCAACGTGGCTTGCTCCGACATCGAACGCCGCGTCACCGGCCGACTCAAGAACCAGCCGAAGTTCGAGGCGCTCTTCTTCACGGAAGGACAGCGGCAGCCGGTGCAGGTCAAGTTAGCTGCGGAGGCAAATCCAGATTGCGATTGAGGCGTGACCAAGGGCTGGCCGTTGCGCACACGTGGACCAGTGCAGCCGACCGGCCTGTGCCGGCGATGTCTGGCGGTGGTTGCATCCTCGCCGCCCGCGGGGAATTGCCCCGTATGCGGAGCGACGGGACAGAGCCGGCCGGGTTACCAAGTCGTTCAGTTGTCCCAGCCGCGTGGGTTTCGCGCGTGGTTCGATCGCAGCCGCGACTTCGATGGGCTGTTTGAATCGTCGCCGCGCGCCTCACTACCCCGTTGCACGTTCTACCGACTGCTCAAGAAACACGGTTTTAATCCGAACGAGTTCCGACCCGACTTACACGAGGGTGAGTCCGTCTAGCGCCAACACCAAGCGAACCACCGAAAGCTGTGTCGCCAGGGTGAAAGCCGACGCATCATTGTCACATTCGCGCGACAGTTCTCCCCGCAGCCAGTCAGACTGCGATTCGCGCTGAAAGGCCGTCCCTACAAGCGCCCAGGTTGGAGAGCGGCGGCTCTTGGTCGGTCTGATTTGCCAGGGCGCCTCGCTTCCTCTGTCACATTCAAGTGACAAATTCCTGTGGCCCCATCGCGTGCAAGGAGTTTTTGTGTGGGAATATCTTCCTCTCGCTGTGGCCTGACCAGCCTCGGCCCCAAGCAGATCCGCAAACGCATCGAGGAACGCTCCGCTCCCGGGCACGAGGACGTTCAAGGCGGACAGCAAACGGCACGCGGCGTGCCTTCCCAAGCAGGCGAAAGCAAGTGAAACATATGAAACACGGATCCCTTCTGCTGCTCAGTGCCCTCACCCTGGCCCTTCCCGCCGGAAGCGCCCGCGCGATCGACCTGAAGGAATTCTGGGCCAAGAACTGCGCCCAATGCCACGGGCCGGATGGCAAGGGCCAGACCAAGATGGGGAAGAAGTTAAACGTCGTCGATCTGACCGACGCCAAGGTTCAGGAAAAGTACACCGACGAGCAGATGTCCAAGACGATCAAAGAGGGCGTCAAGGACGACGAAGGCAAGGTCCGCATGAAGCCGGCGGCGGGGGTGACGGACGGCGACGTCAAGGCCTTGGTGGCCTATGTCCGTGCGTTCAAAGGCCAATGAACGCTCCTATGGCCGCGGTGAACCCGGTGGATGGCTGGTCTGAAACGAATGGCCGGGGTCGGGCTTGAGCGCCCGGGCGCCCATGTGAGGTGCCGCACGCGGCCGGCGATCAACAAGATCTGGCGATTCAATTTACGACGGTACACACCACCGCTCGTGGCGAAAGTCTCAGAAGTCATCATGGTGAGGGGCATTGGAGGCGCGTACGGTCGTCGCTTGAATAACCATGAAACGAAAAAACGAAATCACCTGAAATCATCCCTATGGAAAGCTTTTCCAAATTCCTCGATGCCGCCACGCTGTTCGTGTTCGTGCTGGTGGTCGCGGCGGTCCTCTCGCAATCGGTGCGCATCCTGCGCGAATATCAGCGCGGCGTCATCTTCCGGCTCGGCAAACTGATCGGCGCCAAAGGCCCCGGCATGATCTTCTTGATCCCGTGGGTGGACCGCATGGTGCGCATGGATTTGCGCGTGGTGACGGTGGACGTGCCCAAGCAGGAATCCATGACGCGCGATAACGTGCCGGTGACGGTGGACGCGGTCGTGTATTTCCGCGTGGTCGATCCAGTGGCCGCCGTGGTGAAGGTGGAGAACTTCCTGAAGGCCGCCTCGCTCATGGCCCAAACGACGCTGCGCAGCGTGCTGGGCCAGTCCGAGTTGGACGAGTTGCTCGCGCACCGGGACAAGATCAACCACATCCTGCAGGAAATCATCGACCGGCACACCGACCCCTGGGGCGTCAAAGTCAGCGCCGTCGAAGTGCGCGATGTCATCCTGCCGGAAGACATGAAGCGCACGATGGCCACCCAGGCCGAAAGCGAACGCGAGCGGCGCGCCAAAATCATCAATGCCGAAGGCGAATACCAGGCGGCCGAAAAGCTGGTGCAGGCCGCCGGCATGATCAGCGCCGAGCCCATCGCGCTCCAATTGCGGTTCCTGCAAACCATGCGGGAGATTGCCAGCGAGCATAACACCACCACCTTCTTGCCGGTGCCGATCGATTTGTTCTCGCCGTTCTTGAAAAAAATGGGCGACGGTCACGTGGAGAAATCCGCGTTCGAGTCGCAGCGCCTGGAGCGCGTCCATTAGCGGGCCGCGGAGCGCGGTTCGGCCCTGACCGCCGTGCGCGCCGGGCACAGGTGCGAAGGGCGCTGGAGCGCAATTGGTTCAACTCAGCACACGAGCGGCTGTATGAATGAGAATCGCCGTGACTTTCTGGAGAAGGGCCTGATCGCCGCCGGGGCGGTGGGGGCGGGCTTGCTGGCGAGCCGCGTGGTGCGCAAGTTCAGCCCCTCGGATTCCCCGAACGGGCCCGTGATTCCGGCGTTGACGCCCAGCGGCGACCTCATCCACGTCCATTCGGCCAACACTTCTTCCGGCCATTCGCACGCGTCGCCGGCCTCGGCCCAGGATCCCGCGGTGCGGATGGGCGTGCCCGGACGGAAATGGGTGATGGTGATCGATCTGGCCAAGTGCGACGGCTGTCGGAATTGCACGATCGAGTGCAACAAGATGCACCACACCCCGCCTGACCGGGAATGGATTCGGGTCTTCCAGATGCAAGACGCTCACCATACCGCGCCGTATTGGTTTCCCAAGCCGTGTTTCCATTGCGACAATCCGCCCTGCACGAAGGTCTGCCCGGTCGGCGCCACCTTCAAGCGCCAGGACGGCGTGGTGTTGATCGACAACGTCCGCTGCATCGGGTGCCGCTTTTGCATGGCGGCCTGCCCCTACTCGACGCGCTTCTTCAACTGGGGCCGGCCTGAGAGTTCGCCGACGACGAAGGCGGCTTATTCGCCGGAGACCAGCCATCCTCGTCGCATCGGCACGGTGGAGAAGTGCGACTTTTGCCCGGAGATGGCGGCGCGCGGCGAGTTGCCCGGCTGCGTGGCGGGTTGCGCGATGGGCGCGCTCTACTTCGGCGACGAGAACGAGGACGCGGTCACCAACTCGGAAGGCGAAACCGTGCGGTTGTCCAGGATGCTGGAAGAGCGCGCCGGTTATCGGTACCTGGCAGAATTGGGCACCGAACCGCGGACTTATTATCTGCCGCCCAAGCTCCGCGAATATCCCGGTCCCGTCGGCCCGCCGAAAGGCCGCGAGCAGAACCGACCGCACCACCATTCGTCCGCCACGTTATGATCGACACGGCCAGAGGGAATGGTCCGCCCGCCATCGCCTACGATCGGCTCCAGGGAAACATTTTGAGGCGACTGCGGGAATCGTTGGCCCCAGCCAGCCGCCGCGAGTGCCTGTGGATCAGTTTTCTCCTGGCGGGCGCGCTGGCCGGCGCCGTGGCCTATGCCTGGCAATTGATCTACGGCCTCAAAGTCACCGGCATGCGGGAATACATTTCCTGGGGCGTGTACATGACGAACTTCGTCTTCTTCATCGGGGTCAGTCACGCGGGCACGCTGATCTCGGCCATTCTGCGCGTGACGGGCGCGGAGTGGCGGCGCTCGATTACGCGGATGGCCGAGGCCATCACCGTCTTCGCCTTGATGGTCGGTGCGCCGATGGTGATCATCGATATGGGCCGGCCGGACCGGGTCTTGAACGTGGTCATCCACGGGCGCATGAGTTCGCCCATTCTGTGGGATGTGTGCTCCATCGGCACTTACCTCTGCGGCAGCCTGCTTTATCTGTATGTTGCCATGGTTCCCGACCTGGCCCTGCTGGCCCCGCCGGGGCCGTTCTGGGAGCGGCCCACGTTGCGGCAGCGTCTTTATCGCTGGCTGTCGCTGGGCTACCGGGGCACGCCCGAGCAGCGGCACTTTCTGGAACGGGCGCTGGCCACCATGGCCGTCATCATCATCCCCGTTGCCGTTTCCGTGCACACGGTCGTCTCGTGGATCTTCGGCATGACGCTGCGGCCCGGCTGGCACAGCACGATCTTCGGCCCTTACTTCGTCATCGGTGCCATCTTTTCCGGCACGGCGGCGATCATCACCGCCATGGCCATCTTCCGCAAGGTGTACCACCTGGAGCCGTTCTTGACGGAGCGCCAGTTCCAAAATCTCGGCCGGCTCATGCTCGCGCTGAATCTGCTCTACATCTACTTCACGTTGGCCGAGTACCTCACCACCTGGTACGGCTCGGAGGAGGCCGACCAGCGGTTGGTGGATTTGTTGATGGGCCGGAGCACATACGGATTGATGTTTTGGTCCTGGGCGACGTTTTGCCTCTTTCTGCCGGCGTTGCTGCTGCTGCTGCCATTGAAGAAACATCTGATTGCCCGCTTGGTCGTGGCCTCGATCTTGATCAACATCGGGATGTGGGTCAAACGCTACCTCATCATCGTGCCCACCCTGATGACTCCCTACATCCCCGCCGAGGCGGCTGGCGCGAACCCGAGTTATTTGCCGACCTGGGTGGAGTGGACCGTGACGGCGGGCGGCTTGTCCATGTTCATGTTGCTCTTCACGCTGTTCGCCAAAGTCTTCCCCATCATTTCGATTTGGGAGACGGTCGAAGGCGTCGCCGAGGTCGGGGCCAAGAATATCGGCGTGGACATCGAGGTCCCGACCGAGCCGCCGCCGCGCGTCCGCCCGTTCCGTCCGGCCCTGGCCTTGCGGGCCAGCCTGATCCTTTGCTTTGCCGGTGTCAGCGCGACGAGCTGGGCCGCAACCAACGCGCCGGCCAAGCCGTGTCCCGAGATGGCGTTGAGCACGACCGTGGAGCAGGACGACAAGGTGCTTGTCGCCAGCGTCCGGCTCGATGCCAAGCCTCTCCCGGAGGCCCAAGTGGCATTCTTCGTCGAACGTGCCTTCGGGCGCCTGTCGCTCGGCACCAACACCACCGGGGTTGAGGGCACAGCCTCAGTGGGTTCCCCATCGGTCTGCCGGGCGGGCCGAACGGCGAGTTGCGACTGATCGCGGAGATCGCCGCGCCGGCGGAGTATGCGCCCTGTTCCACCCAGGCCGTGCTGGAAGGCGGCCGGTCCCTGCCGCCGATCGCCGATCCCTTTCCGCGCGCCCTCTGGTCGCCGCACGCGCCGCTGGGCCTGGTGTTAACCATCGTCACGCTCCTCTCCATCGTTTGGAGCACCTACGCCTTTGTCATCTCGCAATTGATCAAGGTCTGGAAAGGTGCCAAACCATGACACGGCCGTTGTCCATCCTCACAGCCTTGTGGGTCGGCAGCGGATCGTGACAGCCGGGCGCGCGCAGCTCGCAGTCAGAGCCGACACCGACGGGTGCGTCGCGCCGGCCTGCGCCGTCGAAGCCTACGGCTGATTTTTTCTACGTCGGGAGCCATGCGGTGGAGTGGCAGGCGGTGACCAGCGCGAAGGCGC
>ORMF010036940.1_pt1 | contig 17967 bp, 14 predicted proteins | sample 1779871 | NCBI WGS metagenome assembly ORMF01 (sample SAMEA104232316, study PRJEB22302) | groundwater metagenome | biome: forest; feature: aquifer; material: groundwater | place: USA | collected 2011-08-07 | depth 5.4 m
AGCCCTCGACGGGCGAGGGCTCACCAGGCTGTAGGGCCGCTATCCCGAAGAGCAACGATCCTGGAAAGGGCGAGAAGTCCAGTCCGTGGGCGTTGGCGAAGCAAAGCGCAAGGCTGCAGTCCACGTTCCCGGCGAGGCGAAGCCCAGAACGCGTCGCGGGTAGTGCCCTGGCGCCGGCCCGCGCATGGACGGCGTTGTTGATGAGGAGGACATCGAGGGGCCCCTGGTCAGGCACCGAGATGCCGCCGCCTTGGCTTCCGTTCACCGTGTTGTGGGCCAGGACGATTTGTCGTAGCAAGCCCCGCCGCCCGTAGTTCTCGAGGCCGATGCCGGAGTCAAAATTCGCAATCGAGATGTTGTTCCGCAACAGGGCCGGCCCGCCGCCGACGACGATACCGGAGGACGTCCTCGACCCTCTGGTGAAATTCCGCTCCACCACGTTCGTCGCCACGAGATCTCGCGAGCCGTAGACCATGATGCCCGGCCCTTTCGTATCGACGATCATGTTGTCCCGGATCACGCCCGAGGAGTTGAGTTTCACCTGGATTCCGTAGCCGATCTCGGGGCTCGGCGCCGTGACCCCGTGGATGTAGTTCCTTTCCACGCGCAGGCCGGATACGGTGCAACCAAGGCCGTCGTGGCATCCGAAGTACATTCCAGTCGAATTGGTGTCCGAGATGACGTTGCGTCGCACAGTGAGCCCGTGCACGCTCGTGTGATTGGCCACTATCGCGATGCCGCCCATCTGGATGAAGTGACAGTCTTCCACGGTGATCCGGTTGCCCATGATGACGCGGACCCCGTCCGCTTCGGCCAGGCCTGGCGAGAAGTCCAGAGAGCGGATCACAATGTCGCTTGCCCTGACTTCCAGCATGTTGACGGGACGGCCGGGATGCAGCAGCCGGGGACGGTGCGAGGGATCCGCCGCGCGGATGACGGTCGGGGCGCCGGGGGATCCGCCCCGCCGAATCGCGCAGCCGGAACGGTAGTCACCGGGCAGGAGGACAAGCTCTTCCCCCGACTGAAGGTTGTCGAGAGCGTCGCAAAGACCGGTCTCCGGTCCAATCTCGATCGCTTCCGAAAAGAGCGGGAGGCCCCCAACGATGAACGAGAATGCCGCGGCCAGCATCGTGCTTCTCAAACGCAAGCTCTGGCACCGGGCATCTTTACCGTTGCCCATCCTGTCGATCCCTCCCCAGTAGGATACCCGCGCCTCAGTGATGCCCGAGCACCACCCGGCGCCTTCATCCTATACGGGTCGTCCATGTTGTTCCACTCACGGAAAGTCGAGACGCGGTCAGTGCTGGGCGTGCTAAACTCCCGCCACAGCTAGACCGGTGGTGGGACAGAATCTGGTGATGGCCAATCAGTCTGAACCGGCGTTCCAGGTCTTCAACGAAGCGCAATTCCGACACCTGCTCGGTCGGGAGGTGCAACGGGCCGCGCGCTATCAGGATTTTCTCTCTCTTTGCCTGGTGCGTACCCGCTGCGCCGGCGCGCCGAGCCTGAGTATCCCGCCAGCGGTGGCCCGCCGAACCGCAGAACTGTTGCGCTCCACCGACGTGATCGGATTGATCGGCGACGTCATCGCGATCCTGCTCGTGCACACAGCCGACAGCGACGCGGCGACCATCATCGAGCGTCTCCGCAGCCGCCTGGAAGCCGAGACATTCCAGGCGTTCCCGGAGGCACCCGCCGTCAGACCCGTCTTTAGCCTCGGACTCGCTTCCTTCCCGACCGACGCGACCGTCGAGGCGACACTTGTGGCAGAGGCGGAGACACGTCTCGCCGAATCTGAAAGAAACGATCGGTGATCGTCCGCGGCTCTGAGCCTCCGATCACGCTGCAACCCAGCGACAAGCATGTCATGGCATTTCGACTTCTCCGTCTTGTCGGGCTTGCACAACTCGGCTAAGATCCTGGTGCCCGTCGGAGGAGGCATCGGGGCATGGCCCTCTATGTCGTCGAGCGCGATCTCAGCAACGTGCCGGCGGAGCAGCTGCGCGCTCATCAGCGGGAGGTGGCGTCTGCCTGCCTGAAGCTCAAGTCGCAGGGAAAGAGGATCCGGTACATCAGCAGCAGCATCGTGCCTGCGGACGGCCGGAGTTTTGATCTGTTCGGAGCCGAAAGCGCCGGGGTGGTCCAGGAGGCCCACAGCGCTGCCCGGATCGAATACACGCGGATCGTCGAGATCCTCGACTTCACGCCGACCTTCGTCCGCAGGGACATCTCGAGGCCGAGGCAAACAGTCCCGGGGACCATCGGTGCACCCGCTGACACTCGTAGGGCGAAGAGGACCAGGCAGGCCATGACTGAGCATTCAGCTCCTGAGTTGGCGCGGTGGCTCGCGGACGGCCAACGTTTCTTTCGCTTGTGCTTGGAAACGCTGGAGAGCGCCGATCGCCTCCGGAGCGGGAGCCAGACCCTGGAAAGCGAGAACGAGATCCTCCGGGAGGAAGTGGTTCGGCTCCGCCACAAGGCGGACATGCTGGAGACCGCCCGAGCCGAGATGATCGCGGCCTTCAACGACTTGGCTGGCCACGTGACCCAAGCGGTCGACCACATCCTCCAGAGGTCGGAGGACGGCGAGACCACGAAATAAGCAGCCTGGGTGCCATCTAGCCAGCCTGGGGACCCGGAGGGGCCTGACGGCCATCGTCGGGCCATTGACAGGCTGACGTTCATGTCCCTCCTTCGGCAGCCCCGCCACCCGGAGAGAGATCTCGCAGAAGAAAAGTTACCGACCGCGGATGTAACTTTTACGCATCCTCCCCCGGCCTCGCGCGAGTTCCCCCGGCCTCCGGCGTTGCCCAGAGTTCTGCATACCCGGGTGAGCTGCACATCCGACATGGAAGTCCCCGGCGCGTACCACCGGCGCGGAAGCTTGGATGGCCCAGGGCTAAACCCCTTGATACCCTAGCGGCATCAGGGCTGAGCCCACCATCGCGTCGCGACAGCCTAGTATGAAACTTGCGACACACCCCGTATCTTCCGTTGGTGCATGTGCGCAAAGCTTGCGGCAACCGAGTGCATTGTAACTGCTGCATTTTGTTGGATACATTCAGCGTGGCTGGATGGGATGCAGGAACCGTCTATGGGTGGGCAGATACTTTCCCAGTAAGTGAATAGGAATTCCAATACATACCCGATCTCCTGTCAAGGATATCAATATGTTATTAGCCAAATATGCAAGCCGCGATGGCATTCAGCTTGCTTCGTACTCTGCCACCCGGTGCACACGAGTCCGTGAGGGACCGGGAAGGCTTCGCGTAAACCTACCGCGGCGCGTCAGGATCTGGCGGCGGGATGCCGCTGGTCACGTGGTTCATGCCGGGTAATCGAGCAAGTCTCCGAGGCAGCACACGCGCATGGAAGACGAGGGGATGAAGACCAGACTCGTGCTAGCGATCGGGGCGGATGAAAACGTTCAACACCGCGTGGCGGCTTGGCTGAAGGATTTCGGTCACGAGCCCGCGGTAGTGGCCTCGGGCGGCGAATCACTCGCGGAGGTCGCGCACGAACACTTCGCCCTGACCCTAGTCGATCTCGACTCCGATGGTGCCGAGCAGTTGTTGGGTCGGCTCCGGGCGGAGGGTAGAACCACCGGGCCGGTCGTCGCGCTCGCTTCCGTCCCGAACGGCGGCGATGCGATGCACCCGGCCGCGCTGGACGTCGACCACGTGCTGCAGAAGCCCTTCACCGCTGAGGATCTCGAGAGCGTTCTGAAGCAGGCGCTCTCCAAGCGTCCGACCTGGCCCGGCTCGACCGAAGAAGCCGCTCGCTTGCGCCTTCAGCAAGAGATCGGCCTGTGGCAGAGTCCCAAGATGCAAGAGGTCCGCGAGATCATCGAGCAGGCCGCCCGCGTGGACGTCACGGTGTTGATCGCGGGTGAGACCGGCACCGGAAAGGATCTCGTCGCACGCGCCATTCACGATGCCTCCTCGCGTCAGCACGGCGCATTCGTGAAGGTCAACTGCGCGGCAGTTCCGCGCGAGCTGCTCGAGAGCGAGCTGTTCGGGCACGAGCGAGGGGCGTTCACCGGCGCCCATCAGCTCAAGATCGGCAAGTTCGAGTCCGCGGACCACGGCACCATCTTCCTGGACGAGATCGGGGACCTCCACCCCGCCCTGCAAGGCAAGCTCCTGCACGTCCTTCAGGACGGGAGTTTCTCCCGCGTCGGCGGACGATCCACCATCAACGTGGATGTCCACGTGGTAGCCGCCAGTAACCAGAACCTCGAGCAGGCGGTGGCAAGCGGTCGGTTCCGGGAGGATCTGTACTACCGGCTCAACGTCATACAGATCGTGGTTCCACCGCTCCGCGAGCGCCCCAGCGAGATCCCGATCCTCGCCGAATACTTCATCCAGCGCTATTCGAAGCTCTTCCGGCGCGAGCATTTTACGTCTCCGCCGGAGACCATGACGCGACTGATGCGACACAGCTTTCCAGGGAATGTTCGCGAGCTCGAGAACATGGTTAAGCGGATGATCGTTCTCGGGGATCCGCTCCTGCGTCGCACCCCGCTGCCCGGCGCCATGGCCGGCAGCGAAGAGGAGGCCGGCCGGGTCCGCGCGACGAAGGCGGCGCCGGCCTCGCTCAAGGACATCGGCAAGCGCGCGGCGCAGATCGCCGAGCGCGAAGCGATCCTCCAGGCGCTCGAGCAAACGCACTGGAACCGGGTCCGGGCGGCCAAACTTCTGGCCGTCAGCTATCGCGCGCTGCTGTACAAGATCAAGGACGCCGGACTCGATCGGGATCGACGGGCGGCTCACCGCGTATGAACCAGCGAGCCGCTTCGATGCCCGAGGTCGGAGAATCCACCGGCGGTATCGGCCTGGACCGGCTCCGGGCCGCGTGGAGCCGGCGCAAGTGGCTCGGCGTCACGCTCTTCGCGCTGCCCCTCACCGCGGGCGCCACCCTGGCGATGTCGTTGCCCAACGTGTACCGCTCCACCGCCACCGTGCTCATCGAGCGTCAGCAGGTGCCAGAGGAGTATGTCCGATCGACGGTCACGAGCGAGCTGGAGGCCCGATTGACCGCCATGAGGCAGGATGTCCTGAGCCGCTCCAAGCTCGAGCCTCTGATTCAGCGGTTCGATCTCTACACCGATCTCCGGCAGGGTGAGTCACAGGGCCCGCGCATGGAGGCGGCGATCGAGCGCATGCGTCGCGACGTGAAGCTCGAGCTCAGGGAGGGCGCGACCGGGGGGCCACGCCGCCAGACCATCGCCTTCGCCATCTCCTACGGAGGCCGGAACCCGGAGACGGTGGCCCTCGCGACCAATACGCTCGCGTCTTCCTATGTCGAGGAGAACCTGAGGGTGCGGGAGCGACAGGCGAGCGGGACCACCGAGTTCGTCCGCGCCCAGCTCGACCAGGCCAAGGCCCGGCTCGACGAGCAGGAACGGAAGGTGAGCGAGCACAGGGGCCGTTTCATGGGCGAGCTTCCTCAGCAGGCGCAGGCGAATCTCACCCGTCTGGAGGCCATGAACTCCCAGCTCCGCATGAACAACGACAACCAAGTGCGCCTCGTGGAGCGCCGCGAGAACCTTCAGGGTCAGCTCGCCCAGGCGCGCGCCGAGTCCGGGGTCGAGCCCGACGAGGCCCGCCTCCAGCGCCTCCGCGGCGAGCTCGCCAATCTCCGGATCAAGTACACCGACCTTTGGCCCGACATCATCCGGTTGAAGGACGAGATCGCCTCTCTCGAAAAGCAGATGGCCGCGCCAAAGCCCAAGAAGCCCGTGGAAGAGGTGCCGCCCACCCCCCAGGTGCTGCGGCTCCAGGAGGCTCTAAAAACCGCGGAAACCGAGCTCGCCCTGACCAAGGCCGAGGGAAAGCGACTTCGGGGCGAGATCGCCACGTTTCAGCTCCGGCTCGAGAACATGCCGAAGCGCGAGCAAGAGTTCGCCGACGTGACGCGCGACTACGAGAGCACGAAAGAGGCCTATCTGAATTTGTTGAAGCGCTACGGCGAGGCGCAGATCGCCGAGACCATGGAGCAGCGTCAGAAGGGGGAGCAGTTCAAGCTCGTGGAGCCGGCGCTTCCTTCCTATGCGCCGACCGCGCCGAATCGTCCGCGCCTGCTCGCAGTTGTCCTGGCGCTGTCCGTCGCTCTCGGGGTCGGCGCGGTGGTGCTGGCCGAGCTCTTCGACACGTCCTTTCACGGGGTGGACGACCTGCGCGGCTTCAGCACGCTCCCCGTGCTGGTCGCGATTCCCCGCATCATGACCGAGCTCGACGTTCGGCGAAGGCGCCAGCGCTTTCGTCTGGCGATGGCGGGCGTGCTGATCGGCATCGCCGTCGCTGGCGGCGGAGCGTACTTCTTCGGTACCGGGAACGAGGCCTTGACCAATCTTCTGTCCCCACCCAGGGAAGGTCGGAGCTGAGGCGATGGCGCTCTATCTCAACTTCTACGGTCTGACTCGGGAGCCGTTCGGCGCGACCCCGGACCCGGACTTCCTCTACCTCACCCACGGTCACCGCGAGGCTCTGGCGCAACTGCTCTACGCGATCGAGGAGCGCAAGGGCTTCATGCTCCTCACCGCAGAAGTGGGCACGGGCAAGACGACGCTGCTCCAGGCCCTGCGCCGGGAGCTCGACGCCAATACTGCCGTAGCCTACGTGTCAAACTCCATGCTCCCATTCCAGGGCATCATGGAGTACATGCTGGAGGAGTTTGAGATCGCCAAGCCGGGGGAATCGCACGCCCAGCGCCTCGTGACGCTGCAGAACTTCCTGGTCGAGCGGCATCGGGCGGGTCAGAACACCGTTCTCATCCTTGACGAGGCCCAGAACCTCTACCCCCAGACGCTCGAGCAGATCCGGCTCCTCTCGAACTTCGAGACGACCACGGAGAAGATCCTGCAGATCCTGCTGGTCGGCCAGCCCGAGCTCAAGATGAAGCTCGAGCTGCCGGAGATGCGTCAGCTCGGGCAGCGCATCGGCATGCGCGCGACGATTCCGCCGCTGACACGGGCGGGAACCCGGAACTACGTCCGGACCCGGCTCCGGCTGGCCGGGTGCGGTGACTCCAGCCTCTTCACGGAGGAAGCCCTCACCCGGATCGCCGAGTACGCGGGTGGGATCCCACGCATCATCAATACCCTCTGTGATCACTCCTTGCTTATCGGCTACGCGGATCAGACGCGACGCATCGGTCCTCAAGTCGTGAGCGAGGCGATCCAGTATCTCGAGGCGGGGCTGCGGCCCCGGCGGACCGCGCGACGTGGTCGACCCGTGTTTCGCATGACGTCGGCGCGGTGGGCGCTCGCCGGAGTGGGCGCCGCGCTGGTCACCGGCTTTGGCGCTCTGGCGATACGTGACCCTCAGGTCATGTCCGACGCCGTGCTCTCGTCGACGTCCTACCTCGCCGACCTCGCGCGCTCCGCGCGGGCCTTGCTGGGCCAATGAGCAAGTTCCTCAAGGCGCTCGAGCAGGCTCAACGGGATCGGGCCCTCGGCTCCCGCGGGCGCCCCGCGGCGGCGCGGCCCGAGGCCGTCCCGTCGCGCGTGCAGCGCGAGGTGCCGCCCCCTCCCTCTCCCCGGCCGCTCGCTGCGGATCCGCTTCCCGCGACAGCGTTCCAGAGGCCTCCGGTGCCCCGCCCTCCCGAGGAGATTCTGGAAGGGGTGGACGACCATTTGGTCAGCCTGGTGGATCCGACCGGATTGGAAGCGGAGCAATACCGCGCTCTCCGCTACCTCGTCGAGCAGAAGCACCGGACAGACAGCTTGACGGTCATCGCGGTCTCGAGCGCCGGCGTCGGCGACGGCAAGACGACTACCGCCATCAACCTGGCCGGCGCGCTGGCTCAGGCGCCAGAGGCCCACGTGCTCCTGATGGAAGCCGACTTGCGCCGGCCGTCCATCGGCGACCATCTGGGCTTCGACTCGTCCAGCGGGGCCGGGCTGGTGCATGCGATCCTCAACCCGAGCCTCTCGCTGGCGCAGGTCACCCGGACTCGAGCCCCGTTCAATCTGAACGTCGTCCTGGCCGGCCAGGTCCCGCCGAGCCCGTACGAGATCCTCAAGTCACCCCGCCTGATCGACCTGCTCGACGAAGCGCGGGGCACCTACGACTACGTCGTCCTCGACACGCCGCCACTGGTCGGGTTCCAGGACTCCCGCGTCATCACCCGCTCGGTCGACGGGATCATCCTGGTCGTCGGCGCCCACCGAACGCCCAAGCGCATGGTCGAGGAAGCGCTCAACGTGGTCGATCCGGCCAAGGTGCTCGGGTTCGTCTTCAATGGGGACGACCAGGGCCTGGCGCGCTTCTACAGCCGCCACTACTATCGGCGGCCGGACGCGTCCGGGCGGAACCGCACGCGCTCGTGGGGCCGCGCGCTCAAGAAGATGGGCACGTCCTTTGCTGCGCCGGATCGAGCCAGGCGGGGGCAGGACACCGACGGAGCCTCCGAGTGATCCTCGCCCTGACCGAGGGCCTCTTCCTCTTCGGCGCCGTCTGCGGAATGATCCTCGCCTGGGGGCGGCCGCTGCTGACCGAGTGGGACGTGATCGTCTTCGTCCTTCAGGGCGCCGTTCCCGCGTTCTGCTGCGTCGTCGCGTTCTACTACAACGATCTCTACGACCTCCGGATCGTACGCACCTTCGGTGAGTTCGCTTCGCGTCTGCTGCAATCCTTCGGCGTGGCGCTGACCCTCCTCGCCGCTTTCTACACGGCCTTCCGCGAGATGCGGATCTCTCAGGGGCCCCTGCTCTCGAGCCTGCTCATCATCGTCGGCCTGCTCGTTCCGCTGCGGGCGGCCGGCTACAGCATCATGCGCCGGCGCGCGTTCGCCGACCGCGTGCTCGTGCTCGGGACCGGCCCTCTTGCCCGCACCCTCATCCACGAGATCGAGGCCCAACCACACTATCGCTACGCCATCGTGGCGGTGGCCGGCGAGGCCGGCGCCGGCGATGACGCCCCCCTCCCCTACCCGCTGGTCGGACCGCTGCAGCGTCTTGACAAGATCATCGAGGACATCCGGCCGGACCGCATCGTTGTCGCGCTGGCCGAGCGGCGTGGTCGCATGCCGATGCGCCACCTCCTGGAGGCGGAGGCTCACGGCGTGGTCGTCGAAGATGGATTGGAGACATACGAGAACCTGACCGGAAAGCTCGCGATCGAGACGCTCACGCCGTCGTTCCTGATCTTTTCCGGCGCGTTCCGGAAGTCCCGGCTTCTCCTCGCGGCTCGGCGCGCGGTCAGCCTGCTCGCCGCGGCGCTCGGGCTCGTCGTCACCGCCCCGCTGATGCTCCTCATGGCGGTGGCGATCAAGCTCGACTCGGGCAGTCCGATCTTCTTTCTGGACGAGCGGGCCGGCCAGGGCGGACGCCCCTTCCACCTGATCAAGTTCAGGACGATGCGCGACCAGTCCGAAGCCGACTCGCACTCGGTCTGGGAGCGTGATGACAGCGCGCGGGTCACCCGCGTCGGCCGGTGGATCCGCAAGCTCCGGCTGGACGAGGTGCCGCAGTTCTGGAATATCCTCAAGGGGGACATGGACCTGGTGGGGCCCAGGCCAGAGATGCTGCGCAACGTCAAGACCATGACCGAGCACATTCCCTACTACTCGCTCCGGCACGTCGTGCGTCCCGGCCTCACCGGGTGGGCCCAGGTGCGCTACGGCTACTCGGTGAGCCTCGAGCAGGTTACCGAGAAGATGCGACACGATCTCTTTTACATCAAGCACCTGTCCCTGTGGTTCGATCTCCGCATTCTGGTGGACACCGTGAAGATCGTGCTGTTCGGTCGCGGAGCCCGATGATCGTACTGTTCTGGCTCGGGGTGGGGTGGCTGGCCTACGTGTACGTGGGCTACCCGCTTCTACTCGCGATGCTGGGCCTCATCCGCCGGGTTCATCCGGTCGTCCGCGACGACGAGCTGCCCTCCGTCTCGGTCCTGCTCGCCGCCCGAAACGAGGAGCGCGACATCGCCTGGAAGCTGCGCCAGACCCTCGACTGGGACTATCCGCGGGACCGGCTTGAGGTCCTGGTCGCCTCCGACGCTTCCACCGACCGGACCGACGACCTGGTGCGAGAGATCCAGGACCCGCGCCTGCGGTTCCTGCGCCTCGACGAGCGGGCGGGGAAGAACACCGCCCTCAACGAGCTCGCGCGACGGGCCACGGGCGATCTTCTCTTCTTCACCGATGCGAACTCCTCGATCGATCGCGCCGCCCTCCGGCGCATGACCCGCCACTTCGCCGATCTGCGCGTCGGCTGCGTCACGGGTGAGATGGAGGAGGTCGCCGACTCGTCCATCGGCCGGGGTGCGCGCGCCTACTGGGGCTACGAAGCCGTGGTCAAGCACCTGGAGAGCCGCATTGGCTCCGTGCTCGTGTGCGTGGGCTCCGTGTTCGCAATCCGGCGGGCGCTGTTCAGACCCCTGGACGCGGCCACCGCCAACGATCTTGAGCTTCCGCTTCACATCGGGCACTCCGGCTCCTGGCTGCGGTACGAGCCGGCCGCGCGCTCGGTGGAGCCCGCCGCGGGTTCGCCGGGCGAAGAGTTCCGGCGGCGTCGACGCATCTGCGCCCAGGGGGTGCTCGGCATGTGGCGCCTGCGTCACATGCTTCGCGGTCTGCGGGGCTGGCAGTTTCTTTCTCGCAAGTTCCTGCGCTGGCTCGTCCTGATCCCGATGATGCTGATCCTGCTCTCGAGCGCCTTCCTGGCGGGGGACCACCCCCTGTTCGGGATCTTGCTCGCGCTGCAGGGGGCGTTCTACGGCCTGGCCCTCACCGCGTGGCTCCTGTCGCGTCACGGCCGGCGAGCCGGCCGCCTGGTGTCCGTTCCGTTCTACGTGGTGCTGGTGGCGGTGGCGGGTCTCACGGGCGTGGTGGACGCGTGCTGCGGCCGACGGTTCCATGTGTGGGAGGTCGCGGCGCTCTCTCGCGGCCGGTCGATCGGTAGAGCCTGAGAGGTCAGGCGTTGAAGGTCGCCGTCGTCACCGTCCGGTTGCCATTTCCGCTGAACTCCGGAGGCCGCATCCGGACGTTTCATCTCTTGAAGCACATCAGCCAGGTCCACCGCGTGACGCTGGTCACGGCCATCGAAACGCGAGAGGAAGGCCTCGCCGCCAGCGCGCTGCGGGAGCAGCTCCCTCAGGTCACGCTCCGGCTCACCGATGTCCCGCCACGGGGCGCCCCGGCCCGGCGGGCCTGGCGGGTCCTCCGGAGCCCGATCGACCCCCTGCCCTATACCTGGGCGGCCTACCGTCACCCGCGCTTCGCGGAGAATCTGCGCCGGACCCTCGCGGAGGAGCAGTTCGACCTGGTGCACTGCGATCACACCCAGGTCGCCCACGCGGTCCTGGCCCTCCAGACGCCGCCACGTCTCCTGAACGCGCACAACGTGGACAGCCTGCTGCTCGAGCGCCTGGCGGAGGTCGAGCCCCGGGCATGGAAGCAAGCGGTCATCCGGTGGCAGGCCCGCAAGGTCCGCGCCGCCGAGCGCCGCACCTATCCCGCCTTCGATGGCTGCCTCGCGATGTCCGAGGTGGACAAGGCCCACCTCGAGCACCTGACCCTCGGCAGGCCGGTCTGGACGATCCCGAACGGCGTGGACCTCGAGTGGTTCGAGCCCGCCCGGACCGAGGCCGAACCCGACCTGATGGTCTTCTCGGGCGCCATGGACTGGCTGCCCAACACGGATGCCGTGGAGTTCTTCGCGCGAGAGATCCTGCCGAGGATCCGCCGGCGCCTGCCGAAGGTCCGCCTGCTCGTCGTCGGGCGTGACCCCTCGCCGACGTTGGTCGCCCGGTTCGCCGACGCCGGCATCGAGTTCACCGGGACCGTCGCCGATGTGCGCCCGCATTTGGCGCGCGCCCGCCTCTTCGTCGTGCCCCTCCGCGTGGGCAGCGGCACCCGGCTCAAGATCCTCGAGGCATGGGCCATGGGCAAGGCCGTGCTGTCCACCGGCCTCGGCGCGGAGGGTCTCCCGGTCCGGGACGGCGAGAACATCGCCATCGCCGACACGGCTGATCACTTCGCGGCGCGGGCGGTGGCACTGCTGGGAGACCCCGCCAGCATCAAGCGGCTCGGCGGCGCCGGCCGGCAGGTGGTCGAGGAGGCGTTTTCCTGGAAGCGAATCGGCGACCGCTTGCTCCAGGCCTACGAGGCGACCCTCGCGGGGGCGTCACGCTCCGCGAAACCATGAGAAGCGTTCTGCTCGTCAGCTACCATTTCCCCCCGGATGCCGCCGTCGGGGGCTTCCGTTGTCAGAAGTTCGCCAAGTACCTGCCCGAGCACGGCTGGACGCCTCACGTGCTCACCGTCCGCGAGCACTACCACCCACGCCAGGATCCGAGTCGTCTGCGAGACGTGGCGCGCGCTCACGTCCACCGGACCCGGATGCTACCGAGCCCATTGACGGCGATGCTGAGCGCGCGCAATGCCCTGCTGCGGGCCGCGGGCCGATCCGATCTTCTCGCGCGCCGCCTGGAAGCTAACGCGCGCATGACTTTCGATCAGCGCGACCGGCCAGGGGAAGGCCTCGCCGACCGGCTGCGGCGCTTCGTGTTTTCTCTCGGCCGCATGCCGGACAACCAGGTCGGCTGGGTACCCCCTGCGCTCATCGCAAGCCTCCGCCTCCGCCGGCGCCACTCCATCAACGCCGTGCTCACGAGCGGCCCGCCCCACAGCGCCCACCTGGTCGGCCTCTACCTCAAGCGGTTGACCCGTGTCCGCTGGATCGCCGATCTCCGGGATCCGTGGGTCGGTTCTCCCCAGGTGCCCCTCAGCCTGCGGTCAGGGCTCTCGGATCGCGTCGAGGCTCGGATGGAGCATGCCGTGGTGCGCGCCGCGGATCGAGTCGTCTTGCTGACCGACCGGTCGCGCGACTCCTTCCGGCAGCGCTATCCGGACCAGCCGCAGGCGAAGTTCGTGACGATCACGAACGGCTTCGACGCCGAGGACTTCTCCTCGCTCTCGCCGGTTTCCGCGGAGCCGGTCTTCACCGTCGTCCATGCCGGAACGCTGTACTACCGGAGATCGCCCCGGGCGCTGCTGACCGCGATTGCCAACCTCGTCGAGCGCGGCACGATCCCGAAGACGGACATCCAGTTGGTCTTCGCGGGGGACATCGCCGACGGGCACGACGTGGCGGACCCGACGGCGTCCGGGCCTCTTGCGGGGGTGGTCCGGCTCACGGGGCCGCTGTCACACGCGGAGGCGCTCACGTGGATGCGCCGCGCGGACCTGCTCTGTCTCTTCGCCCAGGGACAGATGGACCAGATCCCGGCGAAGGCCTTCGAGTATCTCGCCGCGGGCGCCCCGATCCTGGCCATCGCCGGTGAGGGCGCCACCACCGATCTCATCACGAAGGCCGGGGGAGGCGCCGTGTCAGACGAGCCGTGGGCGATCGAGGAGGCCGTGCACCAGCACTACCTGCGCTACCGAGCGGGCTTCCGGCCGGCCACGGTTCCGTCGCCATGGACGCGGGAAGAGGTGCGTCACTTCGACCGTCATCCACTCGCCGGCACGCTCGCCACACTTCTCGCGCCCGGCATCGATCTGGATTCGACCGAACCTGGTTCATGAGCGCACCGCTCCGATCGCGTGTTTCGACGTCAGCAGGCTGGAGAGCACTCTTGGCCCGCGGAACCGCCTCTCCCGCGTCCGCCACCCTTGCCATCTACACCTTCCTGCTGCTCAGCCGGCTGCCGGAACTGTTCTCGTTCATCGGAGTGTTCCGGCCGATCATCCTCCTGGCCCTGGCAACCATCGCCCTCGCCTGGGCCCTGCCACGGGCACGGATCCAGGCGGTACTTGCCGCACCCGAATCGCGTGCCGTGCTCGCGATCTTCGCGCTTGCGCTGGCCAGTATTCCCACCAGCCATTGGCCGGGCGAGAGTTTCCGCGCCGCGGTGTTCAACTTTCCCAAGACTCTTGTCTTCTTCTTTCTACTCCTGTATTGCATCCGCGGGCTCAGGGAGCTCCGGTATCTCGTCTGGGCCTTCGTCGGGTCGGTGGCGGCGCTCGAGCTCGGGGTTCTCCTGTTCAATGTTCAGGAGCGCGTCCGGATCACGGGCACCTATGACCCGAACGATCTGGCCTTCGTGATGGTGTGCACGCTGCCGATGGCCATCATGCTGCTGATGGTCGAGCGCGGCCCGAGGCGCTACGCCATGATACCCATCGTGCTGCTGGGGTTGGTCACCATCATCATGACCAAGTCCCGCGGCGGATTCATCACGCTGATCGTGGTCGGCGCCATCGTGCTCGCCAAGCTGCCCGCGCGCATCGCGCTGCTCCGGAGCGGGCTCGTGATCGGGGGAATCCTGGTCTTCTCGCTCTTTGCGCCCCAGTCATACTGGGAACGGATCACGACCATCTGGGGGGGCGCGGAAGGGGTCCAGGACGGCTACGTGAAGGAAGGCTTTTCCCCCCGATGGGACCTCTGGATGACGGGTATTCGGTTGATGCTCGAGAATCCGATCTTGGGCGTGGGAGTCAACGCCTTCGCCGTCGCCGAATCGGGACAAACGTTCGGGCGCGGGACCTTCGCCGCCCACAACTCGTTCACCCAGATCGGCGCCGAGCTGGGGATTTTCGGCCTGGCGCTGTTTGTCTATCTGCTCTACCGAACCATCCGGAACTACCGGACGGTCATCCGCGTCGCCCGGTCTGTGCCCCAGCTCCGGTACCATTTGTGGACCGCCCACGGGCTTGAGACCGGAGCGTACGGGTACATCGTCGCGGGCGCCGCCCTCAACCACGCCTATTCGAACATCCTCTACTATCTGCTGGCCATGTCGGTGGTCCTCAAATGGGTGACCCAGCGGGACCGCGCGCGATTGAACAAGTCGGAAGGCCAGGAGAGCGGCCCTGTTCACCCCCTCCCCTGGTGGAAGGTTCCGCGATGAGCGAGGCGGCCCCCTCCACAATTCTCGTCCTGATCGCCACCGAGCGGGTCAGTGGGCCGCTGAAGGGGATCCTTCAGTGCTTGCGCTATCTCGATCGGACCAGGTACCGTCCCGTCCTCTGCCTGGTAAGAGGGCAGCGGGCTCAGCCTTCCGATGCGGAAGTGGAAGCGAAGCGATGCGGCGTTCCGTTCGCGGTGCTAGAGCAATCCGGGGCTTTTGACTGGCGTCTCATGGGCCGGGTGCGCCGGCTGGCGCTCGATCACCGCGCAGTGCTCGTTCAGACGCACGGCTACAAGACCCATGTACTGGGCCTATTCCTCAAGCGCTCAATCGGCGTGAGGTGGGTAGGCTTCGAGCACGGCTGGACGGCGGAGAACTGGCGCGTTCGCCTCTATCACCGGCTCGACTGGCTCCTGCGCTATGCGGACCGGGTCATCGCGGTGTCGGATCAGCTACGTCGGCAGGTCCGCGGCATGGGCGTTCCCGATTCGCGGCTGCTGCGGATTCACAACGCCGTCGAACGTGACGAGGGTTGGTCGACCTGTTCTCCGGGTCTCTTCCGGCAATCCCAGGGCATCCCGCCCGACGCGCCCCTCGTCACGGTTCTCGGCCGGATCACCAGAGAGAAGGGTCAGCGGGTCTTCCTCGAGGCGTTCCGGCGCGTCATGACGCAGCTCCCCCAGGCCCACGCGGCGATCGTCGGGGAAGGTGTAGACGAGCCGAACGTGCGTGCCATCGCGCGGGCTCTCGATCTCGGCCAAGCCGTGCGTTTCGTCGAATGGCAGAGGCCGGTCGCTCCCGTCTACGTGGATTCCGACGTGATCGTCGTCCCCTCTCTTGCCTTCGAGGGGATCCCCAACGTGATGCTGGAGGCGATGGCGGCGGGATGCCCGGTGGTCGCCACCACGGTCGGAGGGGCCGAAGAGGTAGCCACCAACGAAGCACACGCGCTCCTTGTGCCCCCTGCGAGCCCCGACGCGATGGCCAGCGCCATTGCGCGCCTGCTTGACGACAAGGCACTGCGCGATCGGCTGGTGGAGGGCGCCCGGCGGCGAATTGAAACCAATCACTCCCCGGCCCAGCGCGCGGCGCGCATCGCGGAGGTCTATGGCTCCCTCCTCGGCCGCTGACGGCCGGCCGGCCGTAGACTCCACCCGGTCCGTGCCGGTGGGAAGCGTCCCTTCGCCGGCGCTCGCCAAGCGTTGCGGCAAGGCAATCGCGCGCGCCCTGGCGCGTGTGGCCATCATGCCGGTGTATGGCTCCTTTCTCGCCCGGCGCGCTCTCTTCGGCGAGCAGGCATTCCGGGCTTCCTCCCAGCAGCTCAGCCTGCTCCCGGGATTCCTGGGTGACTACCTGCGCGGGGAGTTCTATCGCCTGACCTTGCCCCGTTTCGGCGTGGACGTTCAGATCTCGTTCGGAACGCTCCTGTCGAGTCGGCAGGCCACCATCGGCGACCACGTGTTCATCGGCTCCCACTGCGTGATCGGCAATGTTGACGTCGGGTCCGACGTGCTCCTCGGCAGTAACGTGCATCTCCTGAGCGGCCAGGCACAACACGGGACGGTGGACATGGACCGTCCGATCCGTCTGCAGCCCGGCCGCTTTGAACGGATCTCGGTAGGCGAGGATACGTGGATCGGTAACGGTGCCATCGTCATGGCCAATGTGGGCCGCAAGTGCGTCGTCGGCGCCGGGAGCGTCGTCGTTTCGGAGATTCCCGACTTCGTGATAGCCGCCGGCAATCCTGCCCGGGTGCTTCGGAGCCGCGCATGAGCCAGGCGCGGCCCCCCGACGTCCGGACGTACTTCGATCAGGAAGCCTCCCGATATCTCGACCAGCGCTACGTCAGGCCGAGCTGCGATCAGCTCTCCTATCAGAGCCGGCGGCGCCTCGCCCTCGAGCTGCTCGGTCGCGGGCCGGGGCGCGTCGTCGACATCGGGAGCGGGCCCGGGGTGTTCACCTCGGATCTGATGGCGCGGGGGTTCGGCATCGCCGAAGTGGACGTCTCGCTCGACATGCTGCGCGAGTCTCGGCGACGGGTCCAGACGCAGGCCAACGGGCGGCGCGTCACGTTCGTGGAGGGCCGCCTTCCCGATCTGCCTTTCGCCGACGGGACGTTCGACGCGGCTCTGTGCATAGGTGTTCTGGCCTATCTCCCGGTACCCGCGGAAGGTGTCCGCGAGGTGAGGCGTATCCTGAAGCCGGGCGGCGTGGCTATCGTACAGGTCTCCAACGCTCTGTGCCCCACGTCCCGGCTCCACTCACGGCTGCGTCGCGGTTACCGCCGGCTCGGAGAGGCACTGGGGGGACCGGCCTACCCGCACCTGCGGATTCCCCTTGCCTCCTTCCGGTTTCGGGATCTCCAGCGGATCCTGGAGCGCGAGCGATTCCGCGTGGACTCGTGGGCGCGCTACGATTTCCGGCCGCCACTACTCGAATGGCTATCCCCGTCTGCCGCGCTGGCGATCAGCCGACGGCTGCAGCGCTTCGAGCGATCGAGAAGTCTCGGCTGGGCCGCGGAAGGGCTGGTCCTCAAGGCACGCGCATGCTGATGCAGGGCATGCCGAAGATGACCGGTTTGCAGATCGTGGACGCTAACTAGCGAGGGCGGGCCATCGAACTCTCCACCTACTTCAAGCTCAAGGCCGCCCTCGTGCCTAAGCTCCGCTTCAACCAGGTGATCTACGAGGAGGCGCTGGTCGAGCACGTGCGGCCAGGCACCGTGTGGCTGGATGCGGGTTGCGGGCGCAGGATCCTGCCGCCATGGCGTGAGGATGCCGAGCGCCTTCTCACCGCTTCGCCCAAGCTGGCGATCGGCTGCGACCTGGACGTCCCCGCGATGCGGGCACACCGGACACTGAGGCGGGTCGTAGCCACCGACCTGGAGCATCTACCGTTCGCCAGGGAGACTATCGATCTCATCACCAGCAACATGGTGGTGGAGCATCTGGACAACCCGGCTGCCGTGTTTTCGGAGTTCGCCCGTGTGCTGCGGCCGGACGGCCGGGTGATCATCCACACCCCCAACGCCTATTCGTACTTCGTTGTCGGCTCCCGCCTGCTTCCTTCCGGACCGTTCAAGCAGCGGCTCGCCAGCGCCCTCGAT
>ORMF010404684.1_pt1 | contig 17967 bp, 20 predicted proteins | sample 1779871 | NCBI WGS metagenome assembly ORMF01 (sample SAMEA104232316, study PRJEB22302) | groundwater metagenome | biome: forest; feature: aquifer; material: groundwater | place: USA | collected 2011-08-07 | depth 5.4 m
AGGGGGAGAAAAAGTCATTGAAGCCATTTGTGAAATTTATCCAAATGCCGACATTTACACTCATATTTACAATCCTCTGAAAATTCCTTCAACAATTAAGTCCCACAAAATAAAGACAACATTTATCCAAAAATTACCTTTTGCACTTAAATATTCACGTTATTATATTGCTCTTATGCCGATAGCATTGCTTTTTTTAAATCTAAAAAAATACGATTTAATAATATCGAGTGAGTCAGGACCTGCAAAAGGTATAAGAAAAAGAAAAAATGCTCTGCATATATGCTATTGCCACACTCCAATGCGATATATATGGGATATGCAAAATGAATATGTCTCAGGCTCACGCTTTCCAGTTCGCTATTTGTGGAAATTAATTGCCTGCTATATGAGAATTTGGGATAAATGGTCGGCAAAAAAAGTAGATTACTTCATAGCCAACTCCAAATTTGTAGCAGCCAGAATACGCAAATATTACAAAAGAAAATCTGTTGTGATACACCCACCTGTAAATATATCATTTTTTAAGCCAGATCAAAAACGCGAGGATTTTTACCTATTTCTTTCTCAGCTTGTTCCATATAAAAAAGCAGATATAATTATCAACGCTTTCAACCAATTAAAATTACCGTTGCATATAGTAGGCAGTGGCACAGAATACGATAAATTAAAAAAACTAGCAAAAGAGAATATTATTTTTCATGGTAGAGTCAACGATAAAGAATTAAAAACGATGTTTGAAACCTGCAAAGCATTTGTATATGCAGGCAAGGAAGATTTTGGTATTGTATTTGCTGAAGCTCTTTCTGCAGGAGCACCTGTAATTGCTTATGGAAAAGGCGGAGTAAAAGATATAGTAAAAAATGGCAAAAGTGGAATATTTTTTACAAAACAAACTTCTGAGAGCCTAATCTCAGTAATAGAAAAATATGAAAATGGGAAATTTAATCTAGAGAATTCTATGGATATTTCTCAATCTGCAAAACAGTTTTCTAAGGAAATTTTTCTAAAACAAATAAAAGCATATATTACGGAAAAAGAAAATTATACGTTCAGCCACACAAATAAAAAATAAATTCTCTTAGTTCTCGACGAACTCTGAACTTAATAAATTATTTCTGCATAAGGTAAGTTGTTTTTAAGATGAACAGAAAACAAACATTTTTAATTATATTATCTATCTGCATTTTAGGATTTATTCTACGGCTTGTGTATATACAACTCCAAGACTGTATAGATCAAGACTCCATCGGATATATGATTATGGCAAAACATATAGCCAATGGAAATATAGCAGAAGCTGTCAAAATTAGACCTGAAATGCCCTTTCTCTATCCTTACACTCTAGGAATTCTCAGCCGCATATCTGGCTTTAGCGTTGAATTATTAGGATGGAGTATAAACATGATATTGGGAGTTGGCATTATAGTTTTAGGCTATTTTTTTGCCAAGCTTATTTTTAATAAAAAGGTAGCAATAACAGCATCATTATTTTGTGCTGTGACTCCACTTATAGTTTCTTCATCAGGTAGCTTGATGCGAGATACTATGGGACTTTTCCTTATTGTTTTAACTCTTTATCTTGCAGCATTAACATTATTAAAAAATTCATGGTACAAATGGGCTTTTGCTGGATTTTTTGGGGCATGTTCTGCTATGACTAGACCTGACGGAATAGAAACATTAGTTGTCATTCCTATTTGGATTATCGTTTACTGTTGCGTGCTTAGAAAAAAAGAGAAAAATATAAATATCCGAAATCTTATATTAGGCTTTTTACTGTTCTTAATAATATTTTTAGTTTTTGCTATCCCTTATGAAAAATATTTTCACAAATATGGTTCATCATACACAATATTTTTAAATGAAAAATTATTAGACAATTATGTCTTATAATCTAATATTACGTAAAATTTAATTATAGACTATCAAGTTAAAGGCAATAATAATATTCAAATGAGATTAGTACCGATAAAATTATATTTAGAGTTTTTAAATACACTGTTTACGTGTACTCATCCTCTGATTTTCCTTTTAGCACTTATTTCATTCAAAAGAAATTGGATTAAATTTATATCAAATCCAGCAGGTTTATTGGTTGTGATTTTTATGATTGTTTCTGCTGGTATAATTTTACTAAAACTTTTAAGTCAAGGTTGGACATCAGATAGATATTTTCTTCCTTTATCATTTTTCTTTTGCCTTTTTGCAGCAGACGGTGTACACAAACTTTCAATTTATCTCAACAAAAAAGTGAAAATAATACCACATCATAAACAGTGTAAAAGTAAATTATTATCTCTGTATTATCTTCACCAGAAGATTAGGTATAAAATATGGAATTCAACATATAATAAATTAGGATTAAATTATAAAAAAACGAAACTCTTTTTAATACTCATTATTACTCTGATTATTATAGGAAAATCACTAATACCACATAATAGTAAACCGTGGTTTTATTATATGAGGGACAACATTCATAGGCTTAACACCACGCATCTACAAAGTATAATTATTTCAAATGAAGATGATAACAGAATAATGTATTATTCTAAATCTGAGTATTATCGATTAAACTTAAAAAACTTTTCGCTTAACGATGATGTTATGAAAAGTTTCTCCCTTTATCATAACTTGCCAGAACTTTCAAATTATAATTTTGATAGTAAAAATTTCTATTCAAATTTAAATAAGCTTGGCGGCAAAAATCTATTTTTATTTATTTATGGGTTAAACAATGAAGAATTTCAAAATTTGTTTAAAAAGCAAAATTTGCAATTTAAGTTTAATTTAATTAAATCATTTATTGGCAAACGAAATACACCTGCATGTCTTTACCAATACACGCCAAGTGGGTAAAAAATTTAATAAAAATGCGTAACGTGATTTAATAAGCATTTTTATTAAAAATACCTTTAGTAAAAGTTTTAATTATTATTTTTAAGTCAAATAAAAATGACCAATTCTCAATGTAATATAAATCATACTCGATACGTTTTCCTAAATCAGTATCTCCTCTCCAACCATTTATCTGAGCCCACCCAGTCATGCCAGCCTTAACCATATGCTTTTTCATATAAAACGGAATTTCATCTTTAAATTTTTCTACAAATTCAGGGCGTTCGGGGCGCGGACCAACAATTGACATCTCTCCCTTGAGGACGTTAAAAAACTGCGGCAATTCATCCAAGCTTGTTTTTCTCAAAAAGCGTCCAAATGGAGTAGCTCTACTCTCCCCTTTTTTAGCCCATACTGCTCCAGTTTCAGACTCTACATTGACTGGCATAGAACGGAATTTCAACATTTCAAAAGAATGATTATAAATACTTACCCGCTTTTGACGATAAAAAACAGATCCAGAAGAAGTCAACTTAATAATACATGATATTATTACCAAAAAAGGCGATGATAATGTTATAAATAAAATGGATAGAGCAATATCTTCAAACCGCTTAACAGAGCTGTTAATTCCTCCCATCGGAGACGTGTGAAGATTAATTACTGGCATGCCATTAATCTCAGTGAATGAGTGATTTAAAAGTTTAAAGGCAAAAATATCTGGAACAAATCTTATGGTGACAGGATTAAATCTTGTAAAATGCATTACCTTTTCTACAGTTGAAATTTCACCAAGTGGCACTGCTATCCAAACCTGATCTACATCATGTATTTTTAACCATTCTTCAGAATTATCTATAGTTCCCTTGAAATAATCACCATAAAATTCAGGTTTGGAGGTATTTGAAAATACGGCAGAAATAGTAAATCCTGCACTTTTAATTTTTTGCAAATTTTCAAAAACTTTTTTGCCGCAATCAGAAGATCCTATCAGGCATATAAATCTTTGATTATACCCATACTTTCTTAAAAAAATTAAAACGGTTCTAGCAGCAACTCTGAAAATCAAAAAAGAACCTAAAGTTATACCAAACCATACAAACATCCATTCTCTCGAAAAATGTATTCCGATTTTAAACACAAATGTAAGAGACATTAATATCAATATCACGATAATATAAGAGTAAATAATCTTATAGCACTCTGAGTAAATAGAAGCTCCACGCCAGGCTTTGTAAATGTGGGACATTGAAAAAACAAAGTAACAAATAACCATTGTCAGCAAAATGAAAAGTATATAACTTCCAATATTTGCATAAGTTCCAAATTTTATATAAAACGAGATTTCTCCAGCAAAAAAAACAATTAAGACATCAATTACTTTCAAAATCAATTCCAGCGTAGCTGCATTTTCATGTAAATAACCTGGCTTCATACAAAAACCCTTTAAAAATTCAAACAAATACACAAATAACAAATTTCATAAAGTAATTCAATTTAATTGAAATAAAATTTTTATTATGCTATTTTAATCACCTATTTTTAAAAAGTTGTAAAAGAGACATCATTTCTCCAATGTGAAGTTATGTGGCGGAGCGTGGAAAAAACGTAAAATTAAAGATCACCACTTATTTACACTGATATAAAAATAATTTAGCATATAAGAAAATATCTAATGCAGTGAAGCTGCATGGAGAAAAAGAATCAGAAAAAAATATAAACCCCCGCTTTAATTTTTTTGATTAAATTTCTGAATTAATCTGCTAAATCAGCGTAATCTGTGGATATAGCTAAGCTATACTAAAAATTGGTTAATTTACGATAAAACAGCTTCAATTTTAATATAAGCTTTTCCTAAAACCACTTAGTTGCTGGTATAAAAATCAATTCGTTGCATTCGTAGTATTTTACCATGGTGTATACCGTGGCGTGATTAAAAAATTATAATTTAATCTGTGCTCCAAGTAGTTTTATAAATAAATATCGATAAGTATAGCTTATGAACAAAACCTTATACATTATAGCTGGTGCAAATGGTAGCGGGAAGACAACTTTTGCTAAATCTTATTCTGAAATAAAGCATTTATATTTCATAAACGCTGATGAAATAGCTAAAAACATTGACCCACTTAACTATAATAAACATCAGATAAAAGCAGGAAAAGAATTTTTTGCACAGCTAGATGCACATCTAACGAGTAATGAGTCATTTATAATTGAAACTACATTATCTGGAAAGTATTTAATAGAGATTATAAAAAATGCAAAATCATTGAACTTTGAAGTTTTTCTTATATATCTTTTTCTTTCCCAAGAAAATGAAAATATACTTAGAGTAAAAAACAGAGTACTCAATGGCGGTCATAATGTTCCAACAGAAGACATTATTAGAAGATACTACAGAAGTCGACAGCTATTTAACGATGTGTACAAAAATTTTTTTGATAAATGGCTATTATTCTATAATGGTGATGATAAGTATGAATTAGTCGCTACCAATAACAATATCATGGATGAAGAGCTGTTTAAACTATTTAATGAAGGATTTTAAAATGGACGAACTTTCTGAAGAAATCATAAAAATAGCATCCAAAGCAGTTAAGCTGGCACAAAAAAAAAGCCTTAAAAATGGAGTATCCAACGTATACTGCAAAAATGGCAGGATATACTTCCAACTTCCAGATGGAACAATAACAGAAAAATTACCAAAAGAATACGAGACTACAAAAGAGTCAAGTTAACCACTAATAAACACTGATTTTCACGAATGTGGAGAAAATATCTAAGACAGTGAAACGGCATATAAAAAGAGTCAGCTAAAAATATATACTTAAAGTATTTTAGACCTATGACGTTTTGTTTTTAATTTTAAGTTTGAATAATTATCTTACTCCTACTAATTTTAAAAGTTAAAAATATAGAGTTGCTTTAATATTTTTTGATGATGAATTCTGAGTTATAAGCTTTGGATATTTTCGTGTTAATTCGTGTAATTCGTGGACAAAAAAATAATTTCAAATACTATACGCATAGGCTTTGAAAGAGAGCATATATGAACGATGATATAAGATGGATTCAGAGATTTGACAATTACTTAAAAGCTCTGAAACAATTAGGCGATGCAGTAGAGCTATCTAAAACAAGAGATTTATCATTACAAGAAAAACAAGGCTTGATACAAGCTTTTGAGTTTACTCATGAACTTGCTTGGAATGTAATGAAGGATTATTTAGAATATCAGGGCTATCAGGAGATAAGAGGATCTAGAGATTCTATAAGAGAGGCGTTTAAAGCAAGACTTATCAGTGATGGAACTACCTGGATGGAAACTATTAATGCAAGGAATATTACTTCTCATACATATGATGAAGTAATTGTTCAAAAAGCTTTTGAGACAATTAAAAATGAGTATATAAAAATCTTTTTTGAACTTAGAGACACTTTTAAAAAGTTAATAGAAAAAGAGTCTATCTCATGAAAATAAACCTTGAAGACGAAAGCATCGAGAAAATTAAAACTGTACTTAAAAATCATTATAATATTAAAAAGGTTATACTATTTGGCTCAAGAGCAAAAGGTAATGCTAAGATAGGATCTGATATAGATATTGCAGTAATAGGAGAAAGGATAACATTTAGAGAGATATGCAGATTAGGCAGTGAATTTGATGAGCTTAATCTGCCATACAAAATAGATATCGTGGACTACTCATCTATCAAAAATCAAAAACTAAAAGAACACATTGATAGAGTTGGGATAGTACTATAATTAAAGCGAAAATTTTTAAAAGTTCACCACTTATCGACACTAATATCCGCTAATTTTAATGAATATAAAAGATTATGCTTAATCAAAAAATGAAAAATACATTAGAAAAATACTTTAACACTATTCCTGAAATAATGTGTGTTGTCCTTCATGGGTCAATACTAACAAATTATTTAAGATGTGATAGTGACATTGATATTGCTATAGTTACGTCTAAAAAAATTACGAAATTGAATTTACTGAATTACGCTTCAGAGCTTGAGTCCAAACTTGCAAGACAAGTAGATATCGGAATAATTTCATCAGATAACTTAGTATATTCAAAAGAGGCCCTCATTAACGGAAAAGTGCTCTATTGCAGAAATGGTTTTAATTACAGCTTGTATAAAACCAATATGTTAGCAATGTATTTAAATTTTCAAGACGAAAGAAAAGAGATCGTGAATGAATATAAAAATAGATGACGTAATACTTAATAAGGCTGCCATTATTGAACGATGTATAAAAAGAATAAGAGAAGAATATTCATATGATCCAAATTTAACCAACTACTCTCATCTGGATGCACTTACTTTAAATATTGAAAGAGCATGTCAGGCTGCAATTGATATGAGTATGCACATTGTAGCAGAAAAAAGATTTGGAATGCCACAGACTAGTTCAGGTGCATTTGAATTGCTATTCAAAAACAAATTGCTTAGCGAAAGTTTATACAAATCGCTGCGGGCGATGATAGGTTTCAGAAATATAGCTGTTCATGAATATCAAACTCTGGACAATGAGATATTGAAATATATAGCATCTGAAGGGTACAAAGACTTTATTGAATTCTGTAAGCAGTTGGGTTTAAAAATAGTCCACGGATTACACTAATTGCACGAATATAAAAGAAAAAGAGGCAGATAAAAATATAAAGCTAGCTTTAGTATTTTTGGATCAAGCTTTTTAAAAGCTGAAGCCTTTAGATATTTTCTCAATTAACGTTTCGAGTTAATTCGTATAATTCGTGGACAAAGAAAATATAAAATTAGTGAACATAGTGTTTATGAGTGGTGAACTAAAAAGATGAAAAATATTTTAATATTCCTACGTGACATAATAAAGTCCAGAAAACTTATCTGGCAAATGACAAAACGTGACTTTAAAGCAGACTTTCTAGGTTCATATTTTGGTCTTGCATGGGCATTTATCCAACCACTTGTCATAATTGGACTGCTGTATTTCATTATGACTTATGGATTAAAGGCAGGAGCCACAGCCACAGGGTATCCATATATTCTATATTTGATGGCTGGATATATACCATTTTTTTTTCTTTCTGCAGGACTTTCAAATGGTACTAATTCTATTGTAGCTTATTCATACTTAGTCAAAAAAGTTGTTTTCAGAGTAAGCACATTGCCAATAATAAAGCTGAATTCTCAGCTAATTGTTCACATTTTTCTTATAATATTCATGCTCATAATATTTACAGTGAACGGATATGGACCATCTATATACTGGTTTGAAGTCATATATCTTATTTTTTGCACTTATATTATAATCCTTGGAATTACATGGATTACTGCATCGCTAAACGTATTTGCAAAAGATATAATACAGATAGTTAATGTATGCCTTCAGATACTGTTTTGGGGAACTCCACTCTTCTGGCAATACAGTCTAGTAGAGCATTCTCATCATCGCATTGCACTTTTACTAAAACTCAATCCATTCTTTTATATTGTTCAGTGCTACAGAGATGCATTAATAAGTCATATTCCATTCTGGGATCATCTAAACTGGACCATATATTTCTGGGTGCTGACTATAGTAATACTAGGCATTGGGGCATTTGTTTTCCGCAAACTCAAACCGCATTTCGCCGACGTCCTTTAAGTCAGCACTAATCAGCACTAATCGTCTCTGATAAATGGAATAATTGTAGAATTAAAGTCAGTAAGTAAGTTATCAAGCCAGCATGAAGCACAACTGTTCAATTATATGAAATTAACCAAAACTAAAGTAGGTTACTTGATAAATTTTGGTACTAAGGATGAATTGAAATGGAAAAGATACATAATTTAATAAGCAATAAGTGTATATCAGTGAAGATTAGTGGTGAAGAATGGACAATATAGCAATAAAAGTTGAAAATTTATCAAAACACCTCTTCTGGGATGTTGAACCTAATAAATTAAACTTTGAAACAGATAAAAACTTCATAATTACAAGAATTTTAGAGTACGGTTTAATTAAGGATTGGCAATTAATTTATAAATATTATGGAATAAATGAAATAGCAAAAGTAATGATAGATGCAAGAGATATTGATGATAAAAGTATTTCATTTATATCTTTACTTTCGAAAATTCCAAGAGAAAATTTTTTATGTTACATTACAAAACAATCGACTCCAAAACATTGGAGCTTTTAAAAAAGTTACAAAAAGTTCCTGAATTTTCTGCGCTAAGACTTGTTGGAGGAACAGCTTTAGCTTTGCAAATAGGACATAGAAAATCTATTGACTTAGATTTATTTGGCGGACTATTCTCGGATTCACTTACTATCAATAAAAGACTAAATGAAATCGGGGAAACCATTTTATTGAAGGAAACAGAAAATATTCATCTGTATGTTATTGATAATATAAAAGTAGATATTGTCAATTATTCTTACGAATGGTTGAATGAACCAATTATTGATGATGGTGTAATCTTAGCGGATAAATGTGATATTGCAGCAATGAAACTTTTAGCAATAACAGGAAGAGGAACAAAAAAAGATTTTGTGGATTTATATTTTTTACTACAAAATTATGGATTAGATGAAATTTTAAATTTTTATAAAAATAAGTATTATGATGGCTCACTATTTTTGGTACTTAAAAGTTTATCTTATTTTGACGATGCTGAAAAAAATCCGAATCCTTTCATGCTTAAGCCTTTTGATTGGAAAAATGCAAAGTCATACATAGAGCAAACTATAAGTTCTTATTGTAATAAAAACATGAACTGAAATGTAGTCTAATAATTATACTATCAAGTGTAAGGCTGGACTATTAATCATAAATAAACTTAATTAGAGAAATTGGTGTAATTAGTGGACGATATAGCAATAAAAGTTGAAAATTTGACAAAAATATACCCCCTGTACAACAATCCCAAAGATCGGATGAAAGAGGCTCTCCACCCTTTCCGCAAAAAATACCACCATGATTTCTACGCATTGAAGGATGTAACTTTTGAAATAAAAAAAGGCGAAACAGTCGGTATTATCGGTAAAAACGGTGCAGGAAAATCCACCCTTCTTAAAATACTAACAGGCGTTTTAACTCCCACATCTGGAAAATTTCAAATTAATGGCAGAATTTGTTCGTTACTAGAGCTTGGAACAGGTTTCAATCCAGAACTAAATGGTTACGATAATATCTTCTTCTACGGCACAATCAACGGTATCCCTGAAGATGAAATGAGATCAAAAGTAGATGAAATAATCGCATTTGCAGATATTGGAGAACACATAAATCAGCCTATTAAATCTTATTCTAGTGGAATGTTAGCTCGACTAGGATTTTCAGCTGCAACTATGGTAGAACCAGATATTCTCATAGTTGATGAAGTATTAAGTGTAGGTGACTTTGCCTTTCAAAAAAAATGCATTGATAAGATAAAAAAAATAGTAAATAAAGGTGTTTCGATACTTTTAGTCTCACATGACAGCTATACTATAAAAAACACTTGTTCTAGAGCCATATATCTGCGTAAAGGGGAAAGTATTTTTGTTGGAGAATCCAACAGTTGTATATGCAGGTATGAAATAGACGTAAAAGATTCTATTAACTCTAAAAAAAATATATGTGAAAAAAATAATAAAAACATATTTGAATTCAGTTCTATTACGCTTTTAGATAAAAATGGAAGCAAATCAAATAAATTTAAAACTAATGATCAAATAGAGCTTATTCTGTACCTAAATATCAATGAATATTTTCAGTATAATTATTTTTCTTGTGTTATAAATTTATATACAAATGATGGATTTTATGTAACAGGAACAACCACCTTAATGGAAGGATATAAACCACTAAAAGCAGAAAAAAACAATTACGAAATTTCAATTATTTTCCCACATATACCTCTACTGTCAGGAAAATATTACTTTAGACTAGCAATTAATGATGAAACAGGACAAGTAATTTATCTTGAGAAGTATCCAGTTTGTGAATTTATAGTGACAGATGACTTCCAAGCAGAAGGCTTGGTTGTAATTGAAAAAATATGGAGTTTTAAAAATGGAACGGATTAACAATACAAACGATAAATACATCTATTCTGAGCATGCTTTTCGGTATACTGTTGCAACTCAAATCATAAATAAACTGTTCTTAGACGAAGTAAATATTCTCGATTGTGCTTGTGGAATTGGATATGGAAGTGAAATATTAAAAAGCAACTGTAATATATGTCAATACATTGGAATAGATAATTCGGAAAAAGCCATAAATTATGCTAATAATATATACCGTGATGCTAAATGTAATTTTATAAATCACGATATTAACAACATATCCTTAAATAATCAATTTGATATAATTATTTCATTTGAAACATTGGAGCATATTGAAAATTATTTACTCGTTTTTAAAAAATATAAAAACTGGCTAAAACCAAATGGCATTTTAATTGGGTCAGTCCCAACGTCCAAATTTGACAATCTCTGCGACGAAACTTATGGTAAAAACATTTATCATATTTCTAAGTTTACAAAAAATGACATAGAATCAGCTCTTACTAAATTTTTCAAATATCATTCATTGTTAATTTCATCTAAAAGTATAGTAAATATACTAATGCCTATAAACACAAAAAATACTGCTAACTTCAATATTATTTCTTTTCTAGACAAGAATGAACTCTTAAATATCGGGTCCTTTTTCTTTTGTGGCTCTAACACTAAAGAAATATTAGATCTATCGCTAGAGTCAATAAATATTGATGGAAGTATTGCTGAGTATGATAAATCAAAATTGATTCCCTTAATAAATAATAATAAAAGAAGCGAAATATTAGTAAAAGAAAGAAATTCATATATAAATGCTCTAGAAGATAAATATGAAATTTTAAACAAAAAAATGAAAAATCTTGAAAATATTCCATTATTTAGAATAATGAATAAATTAATGCATTGGGAAAAATAAAATTTTAAATTTAAAAAAATGAATCTTTCAGAATTAAAATTAGCTTTTGTATCTCAGCCTGAATATTTTAGATGTTTTTATGAGTCTGATTTAGATCAATTTTTCTTATCTGTAAGAGAATTTAAATTTACTTTTGCTATGACAGATAACGACTTCCAAAATTTATTAGATTATTCTCCTGATATAACATTTTTTTTCAGAGGGGAATTTTTTCCAGACGCAGTTTTAAGAAAACTAAGTGGAATAAAAGTCAACCTTTCATCAGAACCATTTCCTAATGAGATAAATGGAAAGCTTAATTATACTTTAGATTCATTAAAGAGGTTTGAAGAATTTACAAAAATTGCAAACAAAAACTATGATTATGTTTTTCATTATGATGTTAGTTCACTACAATTTCTAGCTGAAAATGGACTATTTCTTAGCGGGTCATTTCCCTTTCCAATAGCCACATCGGTTTATAAACCATTAGAGAATATTGCAAACAATTGGGATTTCTTTTTTATTGGCCGTTCCACAAATCATAGAGATAAATATTTCAATTATTTAAAGCATCATTACAATTTTTTACACATAGCCCATGGTTTTTTTGGGCAAATTTTAGTTGATTTTGCAGCGCAATCTAAAATTTTATTAAATGTTCATGCTGAAGATGAAATATCTTGGGAACCAAGAGTGCAAATGCTCCTTGCATTAAAGAAAGCAGTTATTAGTGAAAAAATAACGCCTAATAATATACTAGAATCTAATACAGATTACATAGAGGTATCATCTCCCAAAGAAATGTATGAGGCAACAAAATTACTGCTTAATGACCAAGAATTGTACAATAAAATTTCAAGCAATGGTTACAATAAAGTTCAAAGCAGGTTAAAAAGCTCAACGAATTTTCCACAACTTATCAAGGATATAATTGATAATAAGTATCCTGAGTTTTCTACAAAATTAAAATACAAAAAATTTTATTATAAAAAAATTTTAGCGTTTAATAAAAAACTAAAAAAATATATATGAAAATAGCGTTTTTAATATCATCAGCTCAAATAAGTGGTGGCATAAATGTAATTTTAACCCACGCCTCAAACCTTAAGCGCTTTGGTCATGATGTTTATATATTATCAAAAGAAGTACAAACAGAAAAAAACTACCAGTGGCATCATGAAAGTAACAACTTAATTTGGGCTACATATAGTGAGTGCACAAGTCTTAAATTTGATTGTCTAATAGCCACCTGGTGGTATACCTCATTCGATTTACATTTATTTAAAGCTCATAAATATATATATTTTATACAATCTATCGAATCTAAATTTTATGAAGATAATGATCCTGGCAAAATACTAGCAGAAGCAACATATTTGTACAATATTCCTTTTATAACTGAAGCCACATGGATAAAAAATTATTTGGAAGTTAACTATGGTAATAATGTAAATCTCGTAAGGAATGGTATTGATAAATCTCTTTATAAAAAGCTCTTACCATACGCCGAAAGAAATGAGAAAAAATTTAGGATCTTAGTAGAAGGTGCAGTAGATGTTTTTTTTAAAAATGTTCCAAACACAATTAACCTATGTAAAAACTCAAACGCCGATGAAATTTGGTTATTGACCCCATCTAAAGTAAAATCTTATAAAGGTGTAGACCGCGTTTTTTCACAAATTCCAATGACTGAAACTCCAAAGGTTTATTCATCCTGTGATGTAATAGTTAAATTATCATATGTTGAAGGAATGTTTGGTCCTCCACTAGAAATGTTTCATTGCGGTGGAACTGCTATTGTATATGCAGTATCAGGTTATGACGAATATATCAAAGATGGTTATAATGCACTAGTTGTCAACACTGGAAATGAAAAGAAAGTTGTAGAATCAATAAATAAATTAAAAGAAAATAAACTATTACTTGAAAATCTAAAAAAAGGAGCCACAGAAACTGCAGATAAGTGGTTAAATTGGGAAGTATCAAGCAAAAAATTTGAGAAAGTTTTAACTAATTTACCTGAAACATTAAATAAGCAGTTATATCTGCAATCACTAACAGAATTAATTAAAAATCAAAATTTCAAAAGAATAAGCTTAAAGAATAAATGCAAACAAAAAATTAAAAGCATCTTGGAAAAAAGAGATTTAGGCTGTAAACTACTAACTATAAACAAAAAAATAAGAGGTAAAATATGAAATTGGTTATCACTTTTATAATTTCAGTAATGTGTGCAATTACAAGTTACTCTTGCCTAGCAAATACATATGGAACAATAAGTCTTCCTCTTTCAAAATCTAACACAGGAGCATATTACTTAAAAGCATTAAATAATTTCACAAGTAATACCGATTTAACTTTTATAGCATATGCTCAAGATACTATGAATGCAGAGACTCCAGGTGGGAATCCTTACAGTTTTAATGTAGGTGGAACAACACTACAAATTGGACCTCAACTTGCTCAAAGTATTTGGCCTGTTGGTCAAACAGTTACACTTGAAGCACCGAATCCAATTTTAAATTTTATTTCGTGTTCAAATGACAATTTGGAAAATTACAGTTTAACATGCTATCAATTCAGATACCAACCGTTAATTTTCATTTACACCTTTATCATAAAAGGAGAAACCACTAACTCTATTTTTGTCACAATATCTAACCAAGTATTATCACCAAATAATACTGATTTTCTAAGATTTGGGTTTTGGCAAGATTCAACAATGGGGTTGTCAGAATTTAATACTGACATTCAAAATGCTTACGAAAATAATACACTAAGTAATACTGCTGGATATTGGAACATCTCCACAAATAATAATGTAATTACGGCAGTGTATGGCAATTATAAAATTACCTTTCAATTTGTGAATATTGGAAATTATTTATTAGAAGCAAATATTCAAAAACTTTAACTTATATTGATTAAATATATAATATTACTAATTATTTATAATCAGGAAATTAAATCAATTTCTGATCACAAATACATTGTAATAGACAATTCTATATTTCATGCAAACAGCTCTAAAAATGACTACTTTATAGTCAATAACCAAAACTTAGGCATAGCTAAAGCATTAAACCAAGGAGCCATGAAAGCCGTAGAACTTGGGTATCGTTGGGCTTTGACAATGGATCAAGATAGTGTCATCGATGATAAAATAATTTCATCGATGATTTCTTTTTTAGAGAAAAGACCCGACAAAGAGAGTATAGCAATTCTATCTCCAAGGCATTTACTTCAACAAGATGCCACTATAAAAGTTGCTGATGAAACAAGAGAATACACAACAACAATAAATGTTATGACATCTGGAAATCTATTAAATTTAAATATTTGGAAAAAATTAGGTGGATTTGAGGAAAAGCTTTTTATCGATATGGTAGATTTAGAATATAACTGCAGGTGCGTACAAAATGGTTATAAAGTCATTATGTTAAATCACGTTATAATGCCTCACTCACTTGGCAATTTACAGGTAAAAAAATTATTTGGAAAAGAATTTAAAATAATGAACCATAATCACATAAGAAAATATTACCAAACGCGTAATACTCTTTATACTTATTTTATGTATAAAAAAACTGTTCCTGAAATTTACAAATCACTGAAGTTCCTGCTAGGTGTCCTAGTTACTACAATTATCTTCGAAGATCAGAAACTTAAAAAACTATATTTCATGACAAGAGGTTTTTTGGATTTCTGCCGAAATAAATACGGAAAATTAAATGTAGACCACTAATGTTCAATAATACAAATAGAATCTTAATTTCACTATATAGAGCATATGAAGGCCATTAAATTTCTGCATCAATCTGCTAAATCTGTGGATAAAAATTACTTCGTTTCATTCGTTTCATTCGTCACATTCGTGGTTAAAAAACCAATTAATTAAATCTGTATTTATCTATGAATTAAGTAAAAATAGAAACATTAGTGGCAATCAGTGAATATCAGTGGTGAATCAATCTTAATACTTCTTTCTACCTACAATGGAGAAAAATATCTGAGAAATCAGATAGATTCCATTATAAATCAAAGTTACACTAATTGGCAATTGCTTCTTAGAGATGATTTATCAACGGATAATACTTCAGAAATCATTGGTGAGTACGAAAAAAAAGATTCAAGAATTCGTTTAATCCGTAAAATTAGTGGAAAGAATATAGGGGCGAATTTAAGCTTTAACATTCTTTTGAACTATGCTATAAAAAATAGATCATCAAACTATTTCATGTTTGCCGACCAAGATGATGTTTGGTTCCCAAACAAAATTGAACTGTCCGTCAACACAATACAGTCTATCACCTCACCACACATCACTCAAGACTCGCCACTTCTACTTTTTACAAACAAAATTATTACAGATGAAAAATTGAATGTTCTGGGTAACTCCTATTATAAATATCAAAGTATACAAGCAGATAAAATACATCTAAATCAACAATTGCTCCAAAATGTACCTACGGCATGTACAATGATTTTTAACAGAACACTTGCCGAGTTAGCAAGTCCTATTCCTCAGAAAAGTGTTATGCATGATCACTGGATTTCACTTGTTGCAGCTTCATTTGGAAAAATATATTATATCGATGAGCCAACAATGTATTACAGACAACATAGCTCAAACGTATTTGGTGCAAAAAAATACGGAATTAATCTTCTAATCCAAAAATATAAACAGGGAATACCTGCCACAAAGAAGAAATTTTACCTTCTCTGTAAACAGGCTGAACAACTTCTCGAAACGCACAGGGATAAATTCACAAAAGAGCAAATAAAAATGTTAGAAGATTTTTCTAAATTACCTTATCAATCATGGTTTATTAGAAGAAAAATATTAATAAAACATAAAATCTATAAGTCTGGATTACTACGTAACCTGGCAATGTTTTGTATAATTTAACTTTAAACCAGTAGTTTTAAAAAAAGCTCACCACTTATCTTCACTAATACATAAAAAAATATTTCACAATGTAGGCTCAAAAAGTTTTTAGTCCTTTCATTTATACCCATAACTAAGTGGTTGGAGAAAAACTTAGTAAAAACTAAATCTCTGCTTTTTTGCAACTCTGCGGGAGATATAAAATTCATAGTTTTAATTGCGGATTTGTCCTGTTCCATACACTAAGTATTTATAAGTAGTAAGTTCATTAAGCCCCATTGGTCCTCTAGCGTGCAGCTTGTCTGTGCTTATTCCAATTTCTGCTCCCATACCGAATTCAAAGCCATCAGTAAATCTTGTTGAAGCATTATGATAAACGGTGGATGAATCAACTTCCCTCATAAAATAATCTGCATTATCTTTATTGTTAGTAATTATCGAATCGCTGTGGCGTGAGCCATATTTATTTATAAACTCAACAGCTTCCTTCACTCCATCTACTATTTTAACTGAAAGAATAAGCTCAAGATATTCGGTACTCCAATCATCTTCTGAAGCTGCCTCAGCTCTGCCAACATATCGGCAAAACTCATTATCTCCTCTCAACTCGACTTCTGGAATAGCTTTATCAACTAACATTGAAAATTCTTTTGCTATTTTTCTATTTATTAAAAGATTTTCTAGAGCATTACAAACTCCTGGTCTTTGGCATTTTGAGTTTTTAATGATTTTTAGCGCAAGTTCAAAATCGGTTTCACAATCAACATATATACTGCAGACACCTTTATAATGTTTAATTACAGGTATTGTAGATTCTTCAGTTACTTTTCGTATAAGACTCTCACCACCTCTTGGGATTACTAAATCTATATAGTTGTTCAACTTTAAAAGTTTGGAAACAGCTTCATGAGAAGTCGTTTTTATCAACTGAACTACATCCGAAATATTATTAACGTTGCATGCATTTTCAATAGATTCTGAAAGGGCGATATTTGTATTTATTGATTCAGAACCGCCTCGAAGAATAACAGCATTCCCTGATTTTAAACAAAGAACGGCAGAATCAACTGTGACATTAGGACGAGATTCATAAATTATTGTTATCACCCCAATAGGAACAGTCACTTTATTTATTATTAATCCATTAGGGCGTTCTATAGAAGATAAAATTCTACCTGTAGGGCAATCCAATTTAACAACTTTTTCAATTCCTTCACATAGAGAATTGATTCTTAAATCATCTATTTTCAATCTATCAAGCATTGCAGATGATAAATTTTTCAAAACTGCATTTTTAATATCTAATTCA
>ORMF011523729.1_pt1 | contig 17965 bp, 19 predicted proteins | sample 1779871 | NCBI WGS metagenome assembly ORMF01 (sample SAMEA104232316, study PRJEB22302) | groundwater metagenome | biome: forest; feature: aquifer; material: groundwater | place: USA | collected 2011-08-07 | depth 5.4 m
CGTCCCAATAGTGCTCGCCGTCGATCTCGATCGGCGGGAAGCCCGGCGGCAGCGCGGCGCTGGCCATGATGTGCTCCGGCCCCAGCCGGCGCTCGCGGGTGTCGAAATAGACCGAGTTGCCCTTGCGGATGTTGGCCGCACCGACGCTCAGGCGCGGGTGGCCGGAATTGAGGAGATCGAAGTCGATCAGCTGCTCCAGCGTCGCCTTGAGCGGCGCGGTGTCGTAGAAGCTGAGCGCACCTTGCGTGCCCCAGGGCAGCATCCACACCGCGGGCACGCGCGGCCGGTAGAAGCCGTTGACCCCGTGGGCGATGCTGGCAAACGCGCTCCATTCGTTGAACATGCCGCGGGCGACGTCACCGTCGAGCGCCGGCTTCACCGGAATGCCGTCGGTGATCATCTCCCAGAACGCGCGCAGGCGCTCGACGCGGCGCTCGGGCGGGTTGCCGGCAACGATCGCCCCATTGATGGCGCCGATGGAGATGCCGGCGACCCAGTCGGGCTCGTAGCCGCCCTCCGCCAGCGTGGCATAGACGCCGGCCTGGTAGGCCCCGAGCGCGCCGCCGCCCTGCAGCACGAGTCCGACCTGCCCGCAGTGGCTGGGCAGCGGCTTTCTTCGTGCGGTCGCGTCCCGAGCGGCACTGCTTGCCGTCGTGTCCCCGTGGCCGGCAGCGGCCTCGGGGTCTCGCCGGGAGGAGCCCGGCCGGCGGCTGCGTTCCTTATTCGATTGCTTCTTCATGGCTCGTAACGGCTCCCGAGCCGGCCGGGCGATGCCTCGCCCTAACCTTTCTTGCCCGTCGCGGGAGGCGACGCGGCATGGGCACGGGCGAACATATCGGCGGTGATGCCGGCATACCAGCCCAGGCTCTCCTGGTAATTCTGCTTGCGCACGTCGGCGGCCTCGCCCGGCTGCGACACGAACCCACCCGAGGCGTCGAGCTTGCCGTCCTTGGGCGCATAGTTGGCGCCGACCTTGACGTCGTCGTCCGGCGCCAGCAGCGACCAGCAGGTGTTGCGATAGCGGGCAGGGAACCTCTCCTTCTTGGCGAACTCGGCCAGGATGTCGGCCGCCACCGCCTTGGCCTGGCTGTTGGCCGAGAACGCCGACTTGGGCATCTCCGCCGCGACCGAGGCATCGCCGAGGACGTAGACATTCTGCACCTTCTTGGAGGCGAAGTTGTCGGGGTTGATCGGGCACCAATCGCCCTCGGTGCAGCCGGCCTTGGCCGCGATCGCACCGGCGCGCTGCTGCGGGATGACGTTGGCCACGTCCGCCTTCACCTTCTTGCCCGCCTTGGTGACGATCTCCTTGGTCTTGGGATCGAGGCTCGCCACCGTGAAGTCGTCGATCTCGTTCGAGAGATTGAGCTCGATGATGCCCTTGTAATATTTGTCGAAGGCTTCCGTGAATACGGGCTGCTTGGAGAAGGCCTTCTTCGGATCGAGGATGACGAGCTTCGACTTCGGCTTCTTGGTCTTGAGGTAGTGCGCGATCATGCAGGCGCGCTCGTAGGGGGCGGGTGGGCAGCGATAGGGATTGTTGGGCGTCACCATCACCACCGTGCCGCCGTCGCGCATGGCGAGCAGCTGCCGCTTCAGCAGGCGCTTGCCGGCGGCCGCCGTCGTGTAGGCGTGCGGCATGACGCGGGAGGCCTCGCGCGAGTAGCCGGGGATGGACTCGTACTTCATGTCGATGCCCGGCGACAGCACCAGCCGGTCGTAGCGGTAGCTGCGGCCGCCGCGGGTCCTCACTCTCCTTTTCGTCGCATCCACGTCGGTTGCCGTGTCGTAGACCACCTTCACGCCCAGCCGCTGCAAGCCGCCGTAGGTGTGATTGAGCGATTCCAGCGAGCGGAAGCCGCCAATGTAGAGGTTGGAGAAGAAGGACGAGCTGTAGATCGGGTTGGTCTCGATCAGGGTGACATCGAGCGCCGGGGCCCCCTTCTTGACGTAGTGGGCCACCGTCGCTCCGCCGGCCCCTCCGCCGACGATCACCACCTTCGCCGCCCCTTGCGCGATGGCGAACGGGGTCCAGGCCGACGACGCCAGGGCACCGACGCCTGTTGCGCCGGCCAGCTTGGCGAATTCCCGCCTGGTGATACCCATCGTTTCCTCCTGTCGCCGTTCGGCCGTGGCCCGCAGCCTTTGTCCGCCGCATTGTGACTTGTTCGCGTTGTGAATTGCCTTGGCGCATTCTAGGGTGTTAGGGACTGTTGGCAATGCGCGGCGCGGGCGCGCGCTGGCTCGTTCGTCCGTTATCTGCCCGGAACGGCGGCGGGCCTGATCCTTCATGAGTGACGAAACCAAACCCATGAGACGCGCGGCGCTCCCCAACAAGGCCAATCGACGCGAGTTCGCAATCGGCGTCGCCGCGGGGCTGGCTGCTGCCGCCCTGCCTCTTGGTGGCGTGCGGGCGCAGGACCAGCCGCAGGCTTGGCAGCAGGCGGTGAAGAAAGTTCTCGGCGATGCCAAGCCGATCGAAGGCAAGCTGATGATCGACATGGCGGAGATCGCCGAGAACGGCAATACCGTCCCGTTCACGATCTCGGTCGAGAGCCCGATGACCGAGACCGATCACGTCAAGGCGATCCATCTCATCGCCACCGGCAATCCCCAACCTGGAGTGGCGACGTTTCGGCTCTCGGCACTGTCCGGCAAGGCCGCCGTCGCCAGCCGCATGCGTCTTGCCAAGACCCAGGACGTCATCGGCATCGCCGAGCTGAGCGATGGCCGCTTCCTGATGAGCAAGCGCAGCGTCAAAGTGACGATCGGCGGCTGCGGCGGCTAGACTGAGGAGAACGCGAAACTCATGCCGAAACCGCGCGTCAAGCTGCCGGAGACCCCCAAGGCCGGCGACGTCATCGAGGTCAAGACCCTCATCTCGCACGTGATGGAGACGGGCCAGCGCAAGGACCCCGACGGCAAGCCCATACCCCGCAACATCATCAACACGTTCACGGCCAAGTTCGCCGGCGCCGAGGTCTTCAAAGCGGAATTGCATCCGGGCATCTCGGCCAATCCCTTCCTGTCCTTCTTCATGAAAGTGCCCGGCTCCGGCGAGTTCGAGTTCACCTGGCTCGACGACGCCGGCACCAAGACGGTAGAAAAGCTCAAGCTCAACGTCACCTGAGCGGGTGTCGGACCCGAAGCGTCCGACACCTACCCTCTTGCCCATTACCCTCTTGCCCATGTCCCGGCAATTCTTTACCCCTGCAGGTTGGCAAGGCCCGCAAGGGAGGTTGCGCGATGTCCGATGAACCGGTCTGCGCCCAGAAAAGCCCGTATCAAGTCACGCTCGAGGGCGGGAAAGCCTATTTCTGGTGCACCTGCGGACGCTCGGCCAAGCAGCCCTTCTGCGACGGCTCGCACAAGGTGACGAGCCTGCAGCCGCATCGTTTCGTGGCAGAAAACTCCGGCACCTTCAACCTGTGCGGCTGCAAGAACACCGACGACCGGCCCTTCTGCGACGGCACCCACAACGTGCTTTGAGCCCAATCCTGCCGCCCACGGCCACGACTATGGCCGGGATGACGGGCGGGACGGGCGTCTGCTAGCCTCACCTTTAGCGACTCGAGGGGACAGGGGCCCGCAGCCGGCGCATGGAATACTTCATCCAGCAGCTCATCAACGGCATCACCTTGGGCTCGATCTACGGGCTCATCGCCATCGGCTACACCATGGTGTTCGGCATCATCGGCATGGTCAACTTCGCCCATGGCGACGTGTTCATGCTCTCCACCTTCATCGCCCTGATCTTCCTCATGGCGCTGACCCAGGTGCTGGGCCTCGGCTCGCTCGCCGTCGCCCTCTTCCTCGTCCTCATCGTCGGCATGCTGCTCACCTCGCTGTGGGCCTGGGCCATCGAGCGGCTGGCCTACCGGCCGCTGCGCGGCTCGTTCCGGCTGGCCCCGCTCATCTCCGCCATCGGCATGTCGATCTTCCTGTCGAACCTGGTGCAGGTCACGCAAGGTCCTCGCAACAAGCCTGTCCCCTCGTTCCTGAGCGAGGTGATCGCGGTGACCGAGGGCGGCGACGGAGGCTACGCCGTCACGCTCTCCTATAAGCAGATCCTGATCGTCGTCGTCACCGCCGTGCTGCTGGCGGCGTTCTGGTACGTGGTGCAGAGGACCTCGCTCGGCAGGGCCCAGCGCGCCTGCGAGCAGGACCGGCGCATGGCCGCGCTGCTGGGCGTCGATGTCGATAGGACCATCTCGCTCACCTTCGTGATGGGCGCGGCGCTGGCGGCCGTGGCCGGGCTGATGTTCATGATCTACTACGGCGTCGTCCACTTCAACGACGGCTTCGTGCCGGGCGTGAAGGCGTTCACGGCGGCCGTGCTGGGCGGCATCGGCTCGCTGCCCGGCGCCGTCCTCGGCGGGCTGCTGATCGGCCTCATCGAGACGCTGTGGTCGGCCTACTTCTCGATCGACTACAAGGACGTCGCCACCTTCTCGATCCTGGCGATCACGCTGGTGTTCCTGCCCTCGGGGCTGCTCGGCAAGCCCGAAGTGGAGAAGGTGTGACGCCGATGGCCGTGGACGCCGCCGCCGAGCACCGCCCCATGGCTCCCAGGATCGTCGCCGCCCTCAAGGACGCGCTCGGCGCGGCGCTGCTGGCGCTGGGGCTGTCGGTGCCGATCCTGGCGCTGCGCACCGAGCAGAACATCTCCAACGAGCTGATCCTGCAGCCGCGCTGGCACTATGTGTGGATTGCGGTGCTCGTGGCCTTCGCGGGGCGCCTGCTCTACCTGCTGGCCAAAGAGGCGCACGCGCTGCGCACGCCCCGGCCCGCCGCGGCTGCCGCACCGCGCGCGGCGGGACGCGTGCTTTCCAGCGTCGGCCTGATCATCCTCCTGCTCTATCCCCTGCTGGCGCTGGCCCTCACCGGCAGGGCCGGCGCCATCAAGTGGATCGACAATTTCGGCATCCAGATCATGATCTACATCATGCTCGGCTGGGGCCTGAACATCGTCGTCGGCCTCGCCGGCCTGCTCGATCTGGGCTACGTCGCATTCTACGCCGTCGGCGCCTATTCGACCGCGCTGCTGGCGCAGACCTTCGGCTTGAGCTTCTGGATCTGCCTGCCGCTTGCCGGCATTTTCGCGGCCTTCTGGGGCGTCCTGCTGGGCTTTCCGGTGCTGCGGCTGAGAGGCGACTATCTCGCCATCGTCACGCTGGCGTTCGGCGAGATCATCCGCCTCGTCCTCATCAACTGGGTGCCCGTCACCAACGGCTACGCCGGCATTTCCAGCATTCCCCGGCCGAGCTTCTTCGGCCTGCCGTTCAACGCCTCCGACAGCGGCTTTGCCGCCTTCTTCGGCCTCGAGTTCACCCCGATCCACCGCACCATCTTCCTGTTCTACGTCATCCTGGCGCTCGCGCTTCTCACCAACTGGGTCACGCTGCGCCTGCGCCGCCTGCCGATCGGGCGCGCCTGGGAGGCGCTGCGCGAGGACGAGATCGCCTGCCGCTCGCTCGGCATCAACACCACCAACACCAAGCTCACCGCATTTGCCATGGGCGCCGGCTTCGGCGGCTTTGCCGGCTCGTTCTTCGCCGCCCGCCAGGGCTTCATCAGCCCCGAGTCCTTCACCTTCATGGAGAGCGCCATCGTGCTCTCCATCGTCGTGCTGGGCGGCATGGGCAGCCAGGTCGGCGTCGCCATCGCCGCCGTCGCCATGATCGGCGGCACCGAGATCCTGCGCGAGCTCGATTGGCTCAAGGAGGTGTTCGGCCCCGATTTCGAGCCCACGCAATACCGCATGCTGGTGTTCGGCTTTGCCATGGTGCTGCTGATGATCTGGAGGCCGCGCGGCCTCATCTCCTTCCGCCAGCCCTCGATTTTCCTGCGCGAGCGCCGGGCCGTGCGCGCCGACATGGTCAAGGAGGGGCACGGCTGATGTTGACCTCGCCCACAGCCCTCCTCAGCGTCGAGCATCTGACCATGCGCTTCGGCGGCCTTGTCGCCGTCGACGATGTGTCGTTTGCCGCCGCCCGCGGCGAGATCACCGCCATCATCGGTCCCAACGGCGCCGGCAAGACCACGGTCTTCAACTGCATCACCGGCTTCTACAAGCCGACCAGCGGGCGCATGCTGCTGAGCCTGGGCGATCCTCCCTCGGCCGCCGACCTCTCCGCGCTCACGGCTTCCGGCCGGCGCTCGCGCGCGGCGCCCGCCGGCGCCTTCTTCCTGCTCGAGCGCATGCCCGACCACGAGATCGTGGGCCGTGCCCGCGTCGCGCGCACGTTCCAGAACATCCGCCTGTTTCCCGGCATGACGGTGCTGGAGAACCTGATCGTGGCGCAGCACAACGCCCTGATGGCCGCATCGGGCTGGACCGTGCTCGGCCTGCTTGGCGCCCGCCGCTACCTGGAAGCCGAGGCCAAGGCCGTGGAGCGCGCCAGATACTGGCTCGAGAGGGTGGCGCTCACCGAGCGCGCCGACGACCCCGCCGGCGACCTGCCCTACGGCGCCCAGCGCCGCCTCGAGATCGCGCGTGCCATGTGCACCGAGCCCCAGCTGCTGTGCCTCGACGAGCCGGCGGCGGGCCTCAACCCGCGCGAGTCCGCGGACCTGACGCAATTCCTCCAGTCCATCCAGGCCGAGCACGGCACCTCGATCCTGCTGATCGAGCACGACATGTCGGTGGTGATGGAGATCTCGCACCACATCGTCGTCCTCGAGTACGGCCAGAAGATCTCGGACGGCCCCCCCGACCACGTCAAGAACGACCCCAAGGTCATCGCCGCCTACCTCGGCGTCGAGGACAAGGAGGTCGAAGAGGTCGAAGCGGAGATCGCCCGATGATCAAGACGCTGCTGGCCATGCGCAGAGGCTGTCATTGCGGGCCTTGTGCCCGCAATCCATCGGCCCGCAAGCTGCCAATGTCAGAGCGTGCACAGCGCGCGCGCAGGGATTTCCAGCCGTATGACGCAGTTGCGCGCTGGATCCCGGGGACAAGCCCCGGGATGACATCCGCGGCAAGGGCGGGGCCCGCGTCATGAGCGAGCCGCTGCTCGCCGTGCGCGGCGTCAAGAGCTTCTACGGCAACATCATGGCGCTCAAGGGCGTCGCCCTCGACGTGCACGAGGGCGAGATCGTGACGCTGATCGGTGCCAACGGCGCCGGCAAGTCGACGCTGATGATGACCATTTTCGGCAATCCCCGCGCACGCGAAGGGCGCATCATCTACCGCGGCCGCGACATCACCGACTTGCCCACGCACCAGATCGCGCGGCTGCGGATCGCCCAGGCGCCCGAGGGCCGGCGCATCTTCCCGCGCATGACGGTGCGCGAGAACCTGCAGATGGGGGCCGAGATCGACGACGGCGCGCATTTCGAGCAGGACCTGCAGCGCGTCTGCGGCCTCTTTCCCGTGCTGTCCCGGCGGCTCGACCAGCGCGGCGGCACGCTCTCGGGCGGCGAGCAGCAGATGCTGGCGATCGCCCGCGCACTCATGAGCCGGCCGCAGCTGTTGCTGCTCGATGAGCCCTCGCTCGGCCTGGCGCCGCTCATCGTCAAGCAGATCTTCGAGGTGCTGGCCGAGCTCAACAAGGAGGGCATGACCGTCTTCCTGGTCGAGCAGAACGCCTTCCACGCGCTCAAGCTCGCGCACCGCGGCTACGTGATGGTGAGCGGGGTCATCACCATGAGCGGCACCGGCAAGGAGCTGCTGGCCCGGCCCGAGATCCGCCAGGCCTACCTCGAAGGCGGCCGGCACTAGGGAGGCGGGAATGCGAATCCTTCTTCATGCCGCCGGCGAATTCGTCCCAGCGACGTTTCTGCTCGTCACCATCGTGATGGGCGGCTCGGCGGCCTACGTCTCGGGCAAGGCCATCGCCCAGACCTGGCGGCCGTTCTGGCACGTCCCTCTCTACATGCTGGCGCTGGCGGCGGTCGTGCGCTTCTGCCACTTCGCCCTGTTCGCCGAGCCGTTCCTCTCGCTGCCGAGCTATATCGTGGATTTCATTGTGGCATTTCCGGCTGCCTCGCTGGGCTACAGGATCGTCAGGGCGCGGCAGATGGCGACGCAATACGGCTGGCTGTTCCGCCGTTCCGGCCCCTTCGGCTGGCGGCGGCTTCCTTGAGAGCGCCGTTTGCGGGCAGGAATTGAACAGCCGCGCGCCATCGCCGCACCGCAAATCGGCGTGACTTTGCCCAACTTTCGTTGGATCATCGCCCCGAGCGGGCCAGACGCCCGCACTCGGTTCTGTGTGGCTCGTCGTTGCGAGATTGAAGGGAGGCCTCGATGAAGAAGCTATTCTGGCCGGCGTTGACCATCGCCGCCGCGGCTCTTGTGGGCGCGGGCGGTGCCTCCGCCCAGCTCAAGATCGGCGTCGCCGGCCCGCTCACGGGCCCCAACGCGGCGTTCGGTGCGCAGTTGAAGAACGGCGCCGAGCAGGCCGTCGCCGACCTCAACGCCAAGGGCGGCATCAACGGCCAGAAGATCCAGCTCGTGTTCGGCGACGATGCCTCCGATCCCAAGCAGGGCGTGTCGGTGGCCAACAAGATGACCGGCGACGGCGTCAAGTTCATTATCGGCCACTTCAACTCCGGCGTCACCAAGCCCGCCTCCGAGGTCTACCAGGAGAACGGCATCTACATGATCACGCCCTCGGCGACCAACCCCAAGATCACCGAGCGCAACATGTGGAACGTGTTCCGCACCTGCGGTCGCGACGACCAGCAGGGCGAGGTGGCCGGCAAGTACATCCTTGACAAGTTCAAGGGCAAGAAGATCGCCATTGTCCACGACAAGACCACTTACGGGCAAGGCCTTGCCGACGAGACCAAGAAGGCCATGACCAAGGGCGGCATGAAGGAAGTGCTCTACGAGGGCATCAATATCGGCGAGAAGGACTTCGCCGCCCTCGTCTCGAAGATCAAGGCCTCGGGCGCCGACCTCGTCTACTGGGGCGGCCTGCACACCGAAGGCGGCCTGCTCGTGCGGCAGATGCGCGACCAGGGCGTCAAGGCACCCCTGATGGGCGGCGACGGCATCACCTCCGACGAGTTCGCCTCGATCGGCGGCCCCGGCGTCGAGGGCACGCTGATGACGTTCGGGCCCGACCCGCGCAAGAACCCCGCGGCAGCCGCGGCGGTCAAGGCGTTCGCGGCCAAGAACATCAACCCGGAGGCCTACACGCTCTACAGCTATGCCGCCCTGCAGGTGATTGCCATGTCGGCGGCCGATGCCAAGTCGCTGGACCCCAAGAAGGTTGCCGAGGCCACCAAATCCGGCAAAGCGTTCAAGACCGTGATCGGCGATCTGGCCTACAACAAGAAGGGCGACATCACCCGCCTCGACTACGTGATGTACACCTGGAAGAAGGGCCCCGACGGCAAGATCACCTACTTCCAGAACTGATCGGCGAACGTCACCTGAGCAATATCGGGAGGCAGCTTTCGGGCTGCCTCCTTTGCGTTTGGGCGTTATGCGCTCGTCCGCGTTGACCGCGAGCGCCGGTGACGCCAATTTGGGGCGAAACACGATTGACGGCCGGGGCGCGCTTGAACTTACGCCACAACCTGATCACCGACGTCCCCGGCCTGCGGGTGGGCAACGCCCAGGACGCCCGCATTGCCACCGGCGTCACGTCGATCGTCATCGATACGGCCAATGTCGCCTCCGGCGTGACCCGCGGCGGCGCGCCCGGCACCCGCGACACCACCCTGCTCGAGCCGGAGATGACCATCACCAGCCTCGACGCCGTGCTGCTGAGCGGCGGCGCGGTGTTTGGCCTCGATGCCGCCGGCGGCGCCGTCTCCTACCTGCGCGGGCAAGGCCGCGGTCTCATCATCGGCACGGCGAACGTGCCCATTGCCGTGCAGGCCATCACCTTCGACCTCACGAACGGCGGCGACAAGACTTGGGGCCGCGTGCCACCCTACTGGGAGCTCGGCTGGCAGGCCACCGAGGCGGCCGCCGCGGCGCCCTTCGCGCTCGGCACGGTCGGCGGCGGCTACGGCGCCACCACCGCCACCCTCAAGGGAGGGCTGGGGTCGGCCAGCGCCACCACTGCCTCGGGCTTCACCGTCGGCGCCATCGTCGTGGTCAATGCCGTCGGCTCCCCCGTTATCGGCGATGGCCCGCACTTCTGGGCGGCGCCGTACGAGGTCGGCGCGGAATTCGGCGGCCTGGGCCAGCCCAACCACGTGTCCGCGGACGCCCTCAAACCGCGCCTCAAGGGCGGCGCGCCGCCCTCAACCACAATTGCCCTTGTCGCCACCGATGCCGTCCTGACCAAGCCGCAGGCCAGGCGCCTCGCCCTGATGGCCGACGACGGGCTGGCGCGCGCCATCCGCCCCGCCCACGCGCCCATGGACGGCGACACCGTGTTCGCCGTCGCCACGCTCACGAAGCCCATGCGCGACGACACCTACCAGCTGACCGAGATCGGGCTTGCCGCCGCCGACTGCCTGGCCCGCGCCATCGCCCGCGGCGTCTACGAGGCGACCGCGCTGCCGTTTCCGGGCGCATTGCCGGCCTGGAAGGATCGCTTCGCGACCGGGGGCGCCGAGCGATGAGCCGGGCGAGGTTGGTCATTGCCGGCCTGATCACCGTGGCCCTGCTCGTGCTGCTCGGCTGGCAAATGCACCGCGAGCGCCTGGTCAAGGCCTGCCTCTCGAGCGGCGGCGCCTGGGACGGCGGCGCCTGCGGCCCGCCCTCGCTGCGGCCGATCCTGCGCCGCGACCTGCACCGTTCGTGACAAGCTCGACGCCAACTTCAAAAGGACAACGCCCATGCCTTCCGCAAACCAGGAGAAGCCGGCCGGCACGGTGGCCGTCATCGGGCTCGGCTCCATGGGGCTCGGCATGGCGCAGTCGCTGCGGCGGGCGGGTATCGACGTCGTGGGCTGCGACATCAATCGCGCGGCGGTCGAGCGCTTCGTTGCCGAGGGCGGCCGCGGCGCGGCGACGCCGACCGAAGCGGCGCGGGGCGTCGATGCCGTGATCTCCGTGGTCGTCAATGCCACGCAGACCGAGGCGATCCTGTTCGGGCCGGACGGGGCGCTGCAAACCATGCCGCAAGGCGCCGTCGTCATCTCCTCGGCCACCATGGACCCGGCCAGCGCGCGAAAACTCGCGGAGCGGGTCGAGCCCACCGGACGCCACTACCTCGATGCGCCGATCAGCGGCGGCACCGCCCGCGCCGCCAAGGGCGAGCTCACCGTCATGGCCTCGGGCTCGGCGGCGAGCTTCGCCAAGGCCAGGCACGCGCTCGAGGCCATGGCCGTCAAGGTCTACGCGCTGGGCGACAAGCCGGGCACCGGCGCGGCCTTCAAGATCATCAACCAGCTGCTCGCCGGCGTGCATATAGCCGCCGCCTGCGAGGCGATGACCTTTGCCGCCAAGCAGGGGCTCGACCTCGCCAAGGTCTACCAGGTGATCACCGCCTCGGCCGGCAACTCCTGGATGTTCGAGAACCGCATGCCGCGCGTCGTCGAGGGCGACTACACGCCGACCAGCACGGTCGAGATTTTCGTCAAGGACCTCGGCATCGTCCAGGACCTGGCGCGCGCCGAGCGCTACCCGGTCCCGCTCGCCGCCGCCGCCCTGCAGATGTTCCTGGCGGCCTCCGGCGCCGGCATGGGCCGCGACGACGACTGCTCCCTCGCCCGGATCTATGCGCAGCTCTCCTCCACCAAGCTGCCGCGCGGCGCGGATTCAGGCTGACGCCGCGTCGGGCGGCCGTGGCAGCGGGCAAGGGAATGCACCCGCATTCTATTTGCAGCGCTATGGTCGTCCAGTATACGATCTGGCCTCGGAGAGTGTGCCATCGCACCTTCTCGAGGACAGTCGCCAACGCTTGGTGGAGTGCACAGTCATGGCGTCGATCACGGAAGTTGCCCAGAAATTCTTTGCAGCATGCGAAGCGGGAAAGGGATGGAATGCGTGCAAAGCATACTGCAAGCCGAATGCCACGTTTTCCGCGCAGGTCGAGTCGCTGGCGGACGTGCGGACGCTGCAGCAGTACGCGGACTGGATGACGGGGCTGCTGAAGATCCTCCCCGACGGACGCTACGAGGTGAAGGCCTTCGCCACCGATGACGAGCGCAAGGCCGTTGTCGCCTACGCCCTCTTCACCGGCACACACACCGGCCCGGGCGGTCCCTGCCCGCCCACCGGCAAGACACTCAAGAACTCCGACTACGTGTACGTCATGCAGTTCGACGGCGACAAGATCCGGCATATGACGAAGATCTGGCCGGCCGGATGGGCCGTGAAGGAGCTCGGCTGGGGCTGATCTCCACGTGGGCTGGGGAACGGCCCTATATTTTATGGCGTGCGTGTTCGGCGCGGCCATGGTTCGCGGCTACAGCGGCTTCGGCTTCTCGCTATTGGCGATCACCCCGCTGGCGCTCGTTCTGCCGCCCGCTGCGATCATTCCGCCCATCTTCATGATGGAGGTTGCGGCCAGCGTCAGCCTGCTGCCCAGCATCTGGAAGGACATCCACTGGCGCTCGCTGCTGCCGCTGTCGCTTGGATGCCTCATCGGCACGCCGCTCGGCGTGTGGGCCCTGGCGTCGGTGCCGGCAGCGCCCATGCAGGTCGCGCTGGCCGCCGCCGTGCTAGGCGCCGTCGCGCTGTTGTGGAGCGGGTACGCGCGCAAGACCATGCCGAGCGCGCCCGAAACCATCGCGACCGGCGGCGCGTCCGGCCTCCTCAACGGCGCCTTCGGCATCGGCGGGCCGCCCGTCGTCGTCTTCTATTTCAACTCTCCGGCCGGCGCCTCGATCACGCGCGCCTCGCTCATCGCCTTCTTCATTGGCACCGACACCATGGGCCTCGGCTTTCTCGCCGGCCAGGGCCTCGTCACCGCCGAGGGGTTCTATCGCTTCCTCATGATGCTCCCGGCTTTGCTTGTCGGGCAGTGGCTCGGCACGCAGAGCTTCAAGACATCGGATCCCGCCCGCTTCCGCCGCTGGGTGCTCGTGATCTTGGGCGCGCTCGCGCTGCTCACCGGCGCCCAAGGGGTGCTGGGGTTGCTGCTGCCTGCCTCGTGATCGAGCCCGGTCAGCGTGCGCCACCGGATGGAGCGGTTAGGGGTGAGGTGAAGACGCAATAAATAGCTCTAGCTAAACCGCTCCACCCGATAGGGCGCCGGATCGGTGAATGGCGCGTCGCCGGTCATCAGCTCGGCCACCAGCCGGCCCGTCACAGGCCCCAGCGTGAAGCCCAGATGGTGGTGGCCGAAGTTGAGCCACACGCCCTCCAAGTGCGGCGCGCGGCCGACGACGGGCAGCATGTCGGGCAGGCAGGGGCGCCGGCCGAGCCATGGCGTCTCGTCGACGCGCTCGCCCAGCGGAAAGATCTCGCGCGCCAGCGCCTCGGCGCGGTCGACCTGCACCGGGCTCGGCGGCGCATCGCGCAGCGCGAACTCGGCCCCGGTGGTGAGGCGGATGCCCCGCGTCATCGGCGTTATGACATAGCCGTTCTGCGCATCGATCACCGGCCGGTTGAGCGTGGCATTGCCCTGCGGCTTGAAGTGCATGTGATAGCCACGCTTGACGCCGAAGGGAAGCGAAAGCCCGAGCGGCCGGAACACGTCGTCGGACCAGGGGCCGAGCGCGATCACCACGGCGCCCGCCGCGATCGGCCCCGCGCTCGTGCGCACTTGCCAGCCGCTGCGCAGCCGCGACAGCGTGCGCGCGTCGCCCTCGACGCAGCGCCCGCCCAGCTCGACGAACAGTTTCGCGTAGGCCTTGGTGACGGCGCCGGGATCGGCCACGCTCACCGGATCGGGCATCAGCACGCCGCCTGCGTTGGGGCCCCTGAGATGCGGCTCGAGCTCGCTCACTTTGCGCGCGTCCACGGGCTCGGATTTCACCCCATAGGCCGTCCGGTCGGCCTTGTCCTGGCGCCTCGCCGCCTCCAGCGCCCGCGCCGAGCGGTAGAGCCGCAGATAGCCGGTGCGCCGCAGCATGCCGAGGATGCCGGACTCCGCCATCAGCGCCTCGTGCTCGGCGATGCAGCGCTCGATCAGCGGCCGCGCCGCGCGCGAGGTAGCGGCCAGCATCTGCGGGGTGGAGGCCCGCCAGTAGCGATAGAGCCAGGGCGCGATCTGCGGCAGCGCGCGCCAGTGCAGGTTGGCCTCGGGCCGCAGGTTGAGCGCGTACTGCGCCATCAGCCCGATATTGCGCGGGAAGGGATAGGGCACCACGCCCTCGCGCTGGATGATGCCGGTGTTGCCGTAGCTGGTCTCCTCGCCCGGCCCACGACGGTCGACCAGCACGACCGAGCGCCCGCGCTTGACGAGATGCAGCGCCGTCGACACGCCGACGATGCCGGCGCCGAGCACGATGACATCGGCGGTTGGGGAATCAGCCAAGCTGCGTCTCGCGTTGTTGTTGGATGAAGGTCGAGGGAAGGCCGCGTTTCCCCACTATATGGCGAAGTTGGCGTTGATGCGCCAGGGCGGCTCTGCTACCGCTCCCTGGTGCCGAGAGACCTGCGAGAGGCGGCCATGATTCCCCGCTACACCCGGGCCCAGATGGCCCAGATCTGGGCCCCCGAGACGCGCTTTCGCATCTGGTTCGAGATCGAGGCGCATGCTGCCGCCGCCATGGCCGAGCTGGGCCTGATCCCCAAGAGCGCGGCCAAGGCCATCTGGGACAAGGGCTCGAAGGCCAAGTTCGACGCCGCCCGCATCGACGAGATCGAGCGCGAGGTCAAGCACGACGTCATCGCTTTCCTCACGCACCTGGCCGAGCACGTCGGGCCCGAGGCGCGCTTCGTGCATGCCGGGCTCACGTCTTCCGACATCCTCGACACCTGCTTCAACGTACAGTTGGTGCGCGCCTCCGACTTGCTGCTCGCCGACCTCGACCAACTGCTCGCCGCCCTGAAGAAGCGCGCGCTCGAGCACAAGCTGACGCCGACCGTGGGCCGCAGCCACGGCATCCACGCCGAGCCCACCACCTTCGGGCTCAAGCTGGCACAAGCCTACGCCGAGTTCACGCGCGCCAAGGAGCGCCTTGTCCGGGCTCGCGCCGAAGTTGCGACCTGCGCGATCTCGGGCGCGGTCGGCACCTTCGCCAACGTCGATCCCCGGGTGGAGGCCCATGTCGCGGAAAAGATGGGCCTCACGCCCGAGCCGATCTCGACCCAGGTGATCCCGCGCGACCGGCATGCGATGTACTTTGCCACGCTGGCCGTGATCGCATCGTCGCTGGAGCGGCTGGCAACCGAGATCCGCCACCTGCAGCGCACCGAGGTGCTGGAGGCGGAGGAATATTTCTCGGCCGGGCAGAAGGGCTCCTCCTCCATGCCGCACAAGCGCAACCCGGTGCTGAGCGAGAACATCACCGGGCTCGCGCGCATGGTGCGCAGCTACGCTCTCCCCGCCATGGAGAACGTGGCGCTGTGGCACGAGCGCGACATCTCGCACTCCTCCGTCGAGCGCATGATCGGGCCCGACGCCACCGTGACGCTCGACTTCGCGCTCCATCGCATGACCGGGCTCATCGACAAGCTCGTCGTCTACCCCGAGAACATGCAAAAAAACCTCGACCGGCTCGGCGGGCTCGTCAACTCCCAGCGCGTGCTGATCGCGCTGACGCAGAAGGGCATGGCGCGCGAGGACGCCTACCGCATCGTGCAGCGCCACGCCATGGCCGTGTGGCAGGGCAAGGGCGATTTCCTGGCCCTGCTGAAGGCCGATCCGGAGGTGGCCAAGACACTCAACTCCACCGAGCTCGAAGCCCTGTTCGACCTCGCGTTCCACCTCAAGCACGTCGACACCATCTTCGCCCGCGTGTTCGGCGCGACGTGACGTCTCCCTCTCCCCACGCCCTTGAGCGTGGGGAGAGGGTCGGGGGGAGGGGCAGCCCGAGCCTCTCCCCGTTAAGTGGGGAGAGGCAACGCGCATCACACGACGATGCGCGCCAGGATCACGACGATGATGGCGCCGATGGCGGCGATCACGATCTGCTCCAGCCATTCGTTGCCAAGGTTGAGCTTCCAGCCGGCCGTACTGAAGACGAAGCCGCCGACGAAGGCGCCGATCAGTCCGGTGATCAGGTAGCGCAGCGCGCCACCGCCGCCGCCGACCACCACGCTGGCAAGCCAGCCTGCAACGATGCCGATCACCGCCCAGATGATGAGGTGCTGAGTGTTAACTGTCATGAGAGTCTCCCTGCGCACGGGTCCATCGCCCGTTGCCCTGGGCCGATTCTGACCGACTCGTCAGATCACGTCGAGGCCCTAGGTTTTGCAGGTGCGAACGGTTGGCGGGGGGGACCGCCTATATCACACATGAATCACCCGCCCGAAGGCGTCGAGCACGCTCTCGTGCATCGTCTCGGACAGCGTCGGGTGCGGGAAGACCGTGCGCATCAGGTCCTCTTCCGTGGTCTCGAGCTGCATGGCGATGGTGAAACCCTGGATCAGCTCGGTGACCTCGGCGCCGACCATGTGCGCGCCCAGCAGCTGGCCGGTCTTGGCATCGAACACGGTCTTGACCAGGCCCTGGTCCTCGCCGAGTGCAATCGCCTTGCCGTTGCCGACGAACGGGAAGCGCCCGACCTTGACCTCCCGGCCCTGCGCCTTCGCCGACACCTCGGTGAGGCCGACGCTGGCGATCTGCGGGCTGCAGTAGGTGCAGCCGGGGATCTTCAGCTTGTCGAGCGGGTGCGGGTCGAGGCCCTTGATCGCCTCGACGCAGACGACGCCTTCGTGCTCGGCCTTGTGGGCGAGCATCGGCGGGCCGGCAACGTCGCCGATGGCGTAGAGGCCCGGCACATTGGTCCGGCCGAAGCCGTCGATGACGATGGTGCCGCGATCAATCTTCACGCCGAGCTTGTCGAGCCCCAGATTCTCGACGTTGCCGACCACGCCAACCGCGGAGATCACCCGCTCCACGTTGAGCGACTGCGTGCCGCCCTTGCCGTCCTCGATCGTGGCCGTGACTCCGTCCGCCTTTCTGTCGAGCTTCGTCACCGTGGCGCCGGTCAGGATCTTCATGCCCTGCCGCTCGAACGCCTTGCGCGCGAAGGCTGCAATCTCGGCGTCCTCGACGGGGAGGATCTGCGGCAGCACCTCCACCACCGTGACCGCCGCTCCCAAGGTCCGGAAGAACGACGCGAACTCGATGCCGATGGCGCCCGAGCCGATGACGAGCAGCGACTTCGGAACGCGCTCAGGCACCATCGCCTCGAAATAGGTCCAAATCAGCTTCTTGTCGGGCTCCAGGCCCGGCAGCACGCGCGGCCGCGCTCCCGTGGCGATGATGACATGCTTGGCCTGATAGCTGCCCGCCCCCAGCGTGCCCTTCGGCGCCGGGCTCTTCGACGCCTTGACGGCGAGCTTGCCGGCCGCCTCCAGCGTCGCCTCGCCCCAGATCACCGCAATCTTGTTCTTCTTCATCAGGAAGGCGACGCCGTCGTTCAGGCGCTTGGCGACCTTGCGCGAGCGCTCCACTACCGCCTTCGCGTCGAACCCAACCTTCTCGGCCGACAGCCCGTAGTCCTTGGCGTGCTGCAGGATGTGGAATACCTCCGCCGAGCGCAGCAGCGCCTTCGTTGGGATGCAGCCCCAGTTGAGGCAGATGCCGCCGAGATAGTCGCGCTCGACGATCGCCGTCTTGAAGCCGAGCTGCGCCGCCCGGATGGCCGTGACGTAGCCGCCGGGGCCGGCGCCGATGATGATGATGTCGAAGCTTTGGTCAGCCATTGGGGGAACGCTCTTGCGCTGGCGCGGCTTGCAAAACGCCGCGAGGCCCCGGTGACGATCCCCGAGGCCTCCTCATTCAAGCCAATTCGCGGGTTTTGCGCAAAGCCACCAGCGCCTCTGGCGCCTCAAACGTGACAGCGCGCGCCGAGATATTGGTTGAGCAGAGAGTTGTAGCGGTCGACCTCGGCCTGCGCCGCCGGCGCCAGCTTCTTGCCTTGGCTTTCCTTCTCCCCCCTGGCCCTCCGGCCCTCCTTTTGGAGCCGGGCGCGCTCCCCGCGGGGCGGCCCCCCGC
>ORMF012489011.1_pt1 | contig 17961 bp, 15 predicted proteins | sample 1779871 | NCBI WGS metagenome assembly ORMF01 (sample SAMEA104232316, study PRJEB22302) | groundwater metagenome | biome: forest; feature: aquifer; material: groundwater | place: USA | collected 2011-08-07 | depth 5.4 m
CGATATCCCAACTCTGCTGAAAATCCTGCCGCAACCACTGGGTCTGTTTCCATTAGCGACAATGGGTCAGTTTCCGATAGCGGCGAGACGCTGGCATGCATGCTGCAAAATGGGAGTTTTATGGAATTCTTTTGCCGGCACTGTGAGGAAGTGGCCACCGGTAGCATGTATCGAGTTCTGAGTGAAGAGGAGGGCATAGTCTTGCTTGATATGGTCGTTTGTCGCTCCTGCTATGGCCAGGCGAGACAGCTTGGGTTGGATGCTGAAGAGATTAAGCTCGATCAGAACTCTCGAAAGCAGCTGCCAGCGGTCCGTTCTGTCACTGAAACAGCGCACCAGTAATAGAGGGTAGCTTCACCCCATCGCCTCTCCAGGCTGACGCTGAGTCTGGAAGCTGCCCTTACGGGTGAAGTTTGGCCGAACCTCGATTTATCCTGAGTCCGGCTCTAAGAGCCCGGAAATTGATCATTTCTTGAATAACGGCTAACTTTTCTATGTTTTCCTCGTACGACTCTCAAAATTCTCTGCAAAATGGTTTAGATCAGGAGCTGAACTGTCGAAGCAGCCCGACTGAATCTTTCGGAACAACTCCTGCTGCGGAAGAGTTCCCAGGCGAGCACTTTACCGAATGCGAAAAATGTGGGGCAAGTTTTATCGTCAACAGGCGATGCGAAGCATGCTTTGAGCCTATGGAATGCTTTACCTGTCACTCGTGCGACGTGGAAATCTTATTACCTGATCCCGGCGATTCCAAGGGGAGAATGAAGTCATGTGTCCTTCTTGCGGTAAGAGAATTTCTGCCCAACAATTCGCTTCAGACCGATCGCTATAGCGACAGCTGAGCCTTGCGTTACCCCTGTAATTGAACTGTATTCTCCCTTCACAGGATTTTAGGCATCTTTCTGAGCACTCCGTTTGCATCACCTCTTGGATCGAACTATTCTGGGGGTCAACATGATGCAATTACACAAAGGCTACTGGATATCAGGGATCGCCGTTCCAGGTCCACCGCATACGACCTACTGGGAAATTCTAGGCACCCCTTTGAAACCGTACCGCCTCCGTGGTCGAGGTGGGTCGATTTCGCCTCCCGGCGTTTACCGTCGAGACAAAAGAACTGACGTAATGGTTCGGGTTGGAGCTTGCCCGATTTTCGGTGGATGGATGTTTGCCCCCGGGTTGATCCGTACCAAGTTGGACTTGCCCTCACGCCGGCTTTGCCGATATGAGTCAGGCAAGTGACAAGGAGGTCCCATGCCCGCATACGACATTTCTGTCCGTTGCAAGCCTTGCGGCCGCGATCATCCAGTTCTCTTGAGGGTTCACATCGACGAGGGTCCAGACCACAAGCAAAGCATTGCTGAGTCCTTTCGTGGACGCGCTCTCCCTCCACAGGTTAAGGCCATTCGATGGCACAAGGCGCACTGTCCCATAACGGGTAGGACAATCTCGCTTGAAAATGATAGCGAAATTTTCTTAGTGCCACCGGCGCATTTGAAGCAATATTCGGTCACTCATTAAGCTCGCCATCACCCGGTTACGTAACGCGAGCATTGATCATGAGGTCGATTCGGCTATTTGCCGTAACAGTGAATGAACGTGATACATAGATTCCCTAAATATAGTCGAGTATTGACCTTCGCTTCGGCATGATCGAGTAGGGAACAAAATTTATGACAATGTTTTTGATCTCAGCGATGTTATTTTCTCTGTGCACGGGATGCGTGCCTACGCGCACTCGTTGCTGAAACCATTTCCCGCCGAGTTGACGCCCCCCCATCCCTGCGATATGAGTCCGGCATCATGGCCAAGTACCTTTACCGCTCCCGTCCACGATGTAGCCGTTGCCTTGGAAGCATTCTTGATAGGCCATGAAGACAAATACGAACGCACCCTCGCCTAACTATTCCTTTAGGACGGGACTTTTCTCAATGCTGACATAATTCGCCAAGGCTACGGCTTCGCTGTGACCCGTTTTCCTTTTAAGCACCTGGAAGAGTTTCGTCGCCTTGAAAAAAAGGCACGTGACAATGAACGAGGCTTGTGGACAAAGGCACCGTAGGAGGCGCAATGGCAAATCCGGAAAATCCATCAACGGAAACGATTCAAGAACTTCTCATCTCATGCCTTGCGCATACGGACGCCCTCGCAAGGCTCCTCATTGACAAGGGCGTAATCAACCAGAAGGAGTATTTGCAGAAGATTTCCGAGGAACGGGCGACTTACCAGAAACTTTTCAACGCCACTCCGCAGTGACCCACGGTTTTGGGGTGGTGCTTTCAACTGCGCTCGATCTGATTGATGATTCTGCTGAAAAACCCTATGAATGCTTCGACGAGGCTCAGCATGAACGGAAAATCTCCAATGATTTCAGAGGCTCCTCCGTTCGTCCTGAGACTCGAAGGATGAACGCAGGGTTTTTCAGCAGAATCATTGATGTCGTAAGTCCCCGACATCGTATCTTGTATCCCTTTTCCCGAATCGTTATTCTAACCTTCGGCTGTCACCGACAAGTCAATCTTTTGACCCTCGGTTCTCCTACCGAGTCGATCGTATCGGAGGGGTGGGTGAGCGGTTGAAACCACCGGTCTTGAAAACCGGCGTCCACTTCGTGGACCGCGAGTTCGAATCTCGCCCCCTCCGCCAAATCAAACCGGATAATTGGAGGGCGCGCCAAGATCCTTCGAGGATTGAAAGTGGAGGATGGAGGATCGCCCGTTGAAGGGTATTTCACTTGCGGAAGTGGATTAGCTTTGTATAGCTATTGGTAAGTCCTTTCAGAGAAAGCCGGATCGATGGCTAAGGCAGATACACCAACCTTACAGTTTTTAGGCGCGGCGGGCGGGGTTACGGGCTCGAAGTTCTTGTTCTCTTACGGCGGCGAGCAGGTGCTGATCGACTGCGGGCTGTTTCAGGGCTTGAAGGAGCTGAGGCTGAAGAACTGGGCGCCGGTGCCGATCGATCTGGCGCGGCTGCGTGCTGTAATCTTGACCCATGCGCATATCGATCATTCGGGTTTTTTGCCGCGCATCGTTTCCAAAGGCTATAAAGGACCGGTGTTCGCCACGCCGGCGACCTGCGATCTCCTGGGCGTGATGCTGCCGGACGCGGCGCACCTGCAAGAAGAAGAGGCGCGCTACGCCAACCGCAAGGGATATTCCAAGCACGCCCCGGCGTTGCCGCTCTACACCGCGGATGATGCGAACCGGTCGCTCAGGCTCCTGCGGCCGACGCGCGTGGGCGATGCCGTCGAGGTGGCAAAGGGCGTCTTCGCCGACTTCCGCCGCGTCGGCCATATTCTCGGCGCGGCCTGCGCGAGCCTTTCCTTCGAAGTGAACGGCCGAAAAAAGACTTTTCTCGATTCGGGCGACCTGGGTCGTTACGACCGGCCGATTTTAAAGGACCCGGAGCCGGTCAAGGGCACGGATTGGCTGCTCATCGAATCGACCTACGGTAATCGTTTTCATTCGCAGGATTCGGAACTTGAGCTGCGTAATCTGATCAAAGAGGTTACGCAGCAGCGCGGCTGTCTGCTCATTCCCGCTTTCGCCATCGGCCGAACCCAAGATTTGATTTACACGATTCGCCAAATGGAGGATGAGGGGGCGATCCCCTCGCTTCCCGTGCACGTGGACAGTCCGATGGGAATAGCCGCGACTGATATCTATTGCCGGCATCCTGAAGAACACGACTTCGAGACGGCCCGATTGAGCGACAAGGAATCCTGTCCGATCTCATCGCGCCATCTAGTCATTCACCGGACGCCCGAGGAGTCAAAATCGATCAACAATCTCAAGGGGCCACTCATCATCATCTCGGCGAGCGGCATGGCGACCGGCGGGCGGGTGTTGCATCATTTGAAGCGCAGACTGCCAAATCCGGACACGACGGTCCTCTTGGCCGGTTACCAGGCTGAGGGGACGCGCGGCCGGTCGCTGCAAGACGGCGCCAAGGAAATCAAAATGCTCGGCGAGATTGTTCCGGTGCGCGCCAAGGTCAAAGTCCTCGATGGTTTTTCGGCCCACGCGGATCAAGGGGAAATCTTGCGCTGGCTCGGCACGTTTCCGAAACCGCCGCGGATGACCTACATCGTGCATGGCGAGCCGGCGGCGGCAAGTGCTCTGGCAGACGTGATTCGCGAGCGGCTTAAGTGGTCGGTGGAGATCGCCAAGTTTAATCAGAAAGTCGCGCTGGCGTAATGTCGAGAAGGCAGACGATAGGTTAATCACGAAGGGCTCAGCGCGACCACGCCGCAACCAAAAAGAAAATGTAACTTTTACCACGAAGGTCACGAAGCATGCCCTGAGCCAAGCCGAAGGGAGCACGAAGTTAAGAAGATTAAAAATATCAATATCCGAAACCTTCGTGTCCTTCGTGTGCTTCGTGGTGAATAGATGAATCCATCAATCAGGGGCGATAAATGATCGATCCGATTTGCGATATGACGGTGGAGCCGGCCACCGCTGCCGGGAAGCTCGATTACGACGGCGAGACCTATTATTTTTGCAGCGTCCACTGCCAAAAACTTTTCCAGACCGATCCGGCGAAGTATTTGGCCGCGTCCAATGCGCGCCGCAGTGCGCAGCCAAAACCAGGGGCGGCTCATCCTCATCAACATCCAGCCACTACAGCTAAGCCGGAGATTCCCGGCGCGATCTACACCTGCCCGATGGATCCCGAAGTGCGCCAGGAGGGCGCGGGCGCTTGCCCGAAGTGCGGCATGGCTCTGGAGCCCCTCGATATCACCGCAGCATCGACCAAGATTGAATACACTTGCCCGATGCATCCTGAAGTCGTGCGCGAAGAGCCGGGCGCTTGCCCGATTTGCGGCATGGCACTGGAGGCGCGCACGGTAAGTTTAACCGAAGAAAAGAATCCCGAGTTGGAAGACATGACACGCCGCTTTTGGGTCGGTGTCGTCCTGTCTATTCCGGTCCTGCTGGTCGCGATGTCGGACATGCTGCCGAGCCAACCTTTGCATCAGCTCTTATCGTCTAAGCTCTTAGTTTGGTTTCAATTTCTCATAGCGTCGCCGGTGGTGCTCTGGTGCGGCTGGCCGTTTATTCAGCGGGCGTGGGCCTCCATCCTCAATCGCAGCCCGAATATGTTCACGCTCATTGGTATCGGCGTCGGCACTGCCTACGTTTACAGCGTGGTTGCGACTTTATTGCCAGATCTGTTTCCAGATTCCTTCCGCGGCCACGGCGGTGAAGTGGGAGTTTACTTTGAGGCGGCGGCGGTCATCACGACATTGGTGCTTTTAGGGCAAGTCCTCGAACTGCGCGCGCGCAGCCGCACCAGCGGCGCGATCCGGGCATTGCTCGGCCTCGCGCCCAAGACCGCGCGCCGAGTCGATCCGAGCGGCAGCGAAAGGGATATTCCATTGGACCAGGTAGAAGTCGGCGATCTCCTGCGCGTGCGGCCCGGCGAGAAAATCCCCACGGATGGTGTGGTCATCGAGGGGGCAAGCTCGGTGGATGAATCGATGGTGACCGGCGAGCCGATCCCCAGCGAAAAGGTGCAGAACAGCAAAGTCACCGGTGGCACGGTCAACGCCACCGGAAGTTTTATCATGCGCGCCGAGCGGGTCGGGGGCGATACCTTGCTGGCGCAGATCGTCCGCATGGTCAGCGAGGCGCAGCGCAGCCGCGCGCCGATCCAGAAGCTCGCGGACCTTGTCTCCTCATACTTCGTGCCGGCGGTGGTCACGGTGGCCGTCATTACTTTTGTTGTCTGGGCGATGGTGGGACCCGAGCCGCGTTTGGCCTATGCGCTGGTTAACGCGGTTGCCGTACTGATCATCGCTTGCCCTTGCGCGCTCGGGCTGGCGACGCCGATGTCGATCATGGTCGGTACCGGCCGCGGCGCGACGGCGGGCGTGTTGATCAAGAACGCGGAAGCGCTGGAGGTCTTAGAGAAGGTCGATACGTTGGTCGTGGATAAGACCGGCACGCTCACGGAGGGAAAGCCCCGGCTGGTGTCGGTCATCGCGCTCGAAGGCCACGATGAAGCGGAGATCCTGCGCCTGGCCGCGAGTTTGGAGAAAGCGAGCGAGCATCCTCTGGCGGCGGCCATTGTTGCCGGCGCGCAGGAAAGGAACTTGCAGCTATCGAATCATCAAGGTTTCCAATCTTCCACGGGCAAGGGAATTTATGGCGTCGTCGGCGGCAACCGAGTCGCGTTAGGAAATCTCAAATTGTTCGAGGAGATGAAAATACCGGCGGATTCGTCCCGTGACCGCGCCGAGCAGATGCGCACGGAAGGTCAAACGGTCATGCTCGTTGCGATTGAGAAGAAGTTGGCGGGCCTGATCGGCGTCGCCGATCCGGTCAAGCCATCGACGCCGGAAGCGATTCGTCTTTTGCATGACGCCGGGGTTCGAATCGTCATGCTCACCGGCGACAGCAGGACCACGGCCGAAGCGGTGGCGCGCATGCTCGGCATCGATGAGGTGCATGCCGAAGTGCTGCCTCATCAAAAGGGTGAGGTCGTAAAAGAATTGCAAAAGCAGGGGCGAGTCGTGGCGATGGCCGGGGACGGCATCAACGACGCGCCGGCGCTGGCCCAGGCGCAAGTCGGGATCGCCATGGGCACGGGAACGGACATCGCGATGGAAAGCGCCGGCGTCACACTGGTCAAAGGCGATCTGCGCGGCATCGCCAAGGCGCGCAGGCTCAGCCAGGGCACCATGCGCAACATCCGCCAGAATCTTTTCTTCGCGTTCTTCTACAACATTCTCGGCGTGCCCATCGCCGCCGGCGTGCTTTATCCGCTCTTCGGCATTCTTTTAAGTCCAATGATAGCCAGCGCCGCCATGACCTTCAGCTCCGTCTCGGTGATCACCAACGCGCTTCGGCTGAACAAGATCGAACTGTGAGCGGGACTTTCGTCCCGATTATTTTCCCGTTGCCGTTGAAGTGTTTGGATGCCGCATGTTAGAAATAAAAAGTCGCGGCTTCTTCTCTCATGTCTATAATCAAAGTCGAAAACCTCACCAAGCTTTTTAAAGACACCAGGGCTTTGGATGATGTCAGCTTTGAATTCGAGAAAGGAATTCTATCCTTTCTCGGACCCTCCGGTTGCGGCAAAACGACGCTGTTGAGATCGATTGCCGGTCTTGAGGTCCCGGACGCCGGAACGATTTTCATCGCCGACGAAGTCCAAACCTCCATTGCCCACGGCATCCTGGTCCCGCCTTACTCGCGCAAAATCGGCTTTGTGTTCCAAAATTACGCGCTCTGGCCGCACATGACGGTTTTCAGCAATGTGGCTTTCGGGCTCAAGTTGCGAAAAGCGCCGGCGGAAGAGGTCAAACGCAAAGTTCTGTCCTCCTTGGAGCTGGTGGGATTGCAGGGGCGGGAGGGCCGTTATCCATCGCAGTTGAGCGGCGGGCAGCAACAGCGGGTCGCCCTGGCGCGCAGCCTGGCGCTGGAGCCGCGCTTGATTCTATTGGACGAGCCGCTGAGCAACCTCGACGCCAAGCTGCGCGAGGAGATGCGCGTGGAGCTTAAAAAGCTGATCAAAAAGGTCGGCATCAGCGCGCTTTACGTCACCCATGACCAGGAAGAAGCCTTTACCATTTCCGACGCGGTCATCGTGATGGATGCGGGAAAAGTCCTCCAATACGGGACGCCCGACGAGATCTATAATCATCCGGCGCATCCGTTTGTCGCTTCTTTCGTCGGTCACTCGACGCTCGTCGACGGCAAGGTGGTCGGGGTTGAGAACGGAGTTTGCCGCGTGCTGGTGCCGGATTTCGGCGGCGCCATGTTGATATCCGCGGCGCCCAAGCAGGCGGCGCCGGGGAATCTCTGCAAAGTCGTGGTTCGCAACGGTGAGATCAGATTGAGCCCCGACAAGTTCCCCGAAGGCACGGAGAACGTGCTCGAGGGAGTGATGACGAGCCGGGAATATCGAGGCGGGCTGACCGACCACCGCGTCCAGATCGGATCAAAGGAAATCATCGTCACCTCGCATAAGCTCTGCCCGATGATTCGCGTCGAGGGCGACGGCGACACAACGTTCTTGTCCATCGATAGGTCGGCGATCAGCGTCATCGTCGAACACTAGAGCTTTTCACCGTGGATTCAGCTCCCATTTCTCTCTCAAGCCACAGTTCCGCGACTCGTTGGAATTCCATCAAGCTCGCCTTAAGCCAGGGGACTCTTGTGCCGCTGCTGGCCAGCACGATTGCCGGCGCTGCCATCGTTACGCCGGTTTTAGTCGTTTTATGGCGCAGTTTTACTACCGGCAGACTTGGCTTTACCGTCGGCCTCAATCTGGACAATTATCTCAGGGTTTTCGCCGACCGCGATATTTTGCCGATGCTGGGCAACTCCGTTCTATACGCGGCGGGTGCAGCCGCGTTGGGAACCGGCCTCGGAGCGATGCTCGCCTGGATCGTCGCGCGCACCAACACACCGGGAAAAGCTTTGGTGGAGTTGATGCCGCTCTATCCGATTCTGATGCCGCCGATCATGAAAAACATCGCCTGGATTTTACTCCTGGCGCCGCGCTCGGGAATTTTGAACGGCATGCTGCAGCAGTTTTTCGGCATCGAGACACCGGTCTTCAACGCTTTCAGTATGGCGGGGGTGGGCTGGGGATTTGGTCTGGGCCGCCTGGCCCCTGGGGTATTTGTTTTTACTCCCGGTTTTTTTGTCCTTCGATCCGTCTCTGGAGGAAAGCGCCTATATCGCCGGCAGCAGGCCGGTGCACACGATGCTCAAGATCACCTTCCCGCTGGCGGTGCCCGCGTTTCTCTCGGCGTTGGTGTTGAATTTCCTGCGCGGGCTGCGCTCCTTCGAAACCCCCGTGCTGCAAGGAACGCCGGGGAATATCAAAGTTTTCGTCAGCCGGGTCTATGACTCCATGGCCCTGGAATTCAACACCGGCTTGGCGACCGCCTACAGCGTGATATTGGTAGTGCTCTCGGTGATCACGCTGTATTTCTACGTGCGCGCGACGCGGTTCTCGGAGCGCTACGCCACCATCACGGGGAAGGGCTACAGGGTCAAGGTGATCGACATCGGCCCCTGGAAGTACGTCACTTTCCTGGCGGTATTCCTCTACTTCTTGGCCGGCATCGTCTTGCCGTTCGTGGTGTTGATCGTAGTCTCGATGATTCCCTACTTCGACTACGAGACCTTTATGAGCTTTCCGTCCAACGCCGTGCTGAATAACTATTACACGGTGCTAAAGCATCCGAGCTTCGTTAACGGGCTCTACAACTCACTGGTGCTTTCCGTGACCATCGCCGTCGTGACGGTGCTCGCGGGCATCGTCATGGCGTTCACGATTCACCGGACCCGGGCCGTCGGCACCAAGATCTTCGAATTCATCGGCACCCTGCCTTTGGCGTTTCCGCCACTAGTGCTCTCGGTGGGTCTGGTGATCATTTTTCTCGGCACTCCTTTGTATAACAGCCTGTGGGCTTTGGGCATCGGGCTCTTCGTCGCGTACTTTCCCTATGCTTTCAGGAACGCGTCGGGCGCCATCGTCAACATTCACAAAGAACTCGACGAAGCGGCCTGGGTGCACGGCGCCAGATGGCGCCATGTGTTTTTCAAGATCACCCTGCCGATTCTCAAACCGTCGGTGGGCGGCGCGCTTTTCTATATCTTCGTCGAATCGATCCGCAACGTCGATGTCGCGGTGCTCTTGACGGCGCCGGGGAAAGAATACGGGCCGGTGACGTTGTTCGAGTATTTTCGCGTCGGCCAGTGGGCCGAGGCGGCGGCGGGCGGCGTGATCTATTTGATCATCCTGATCGTCGCCGTGTCGGTCGCCAAGTTTGCATTCAAGATGAAGTTTAGTCTATGAGTGGAAAAGGCTCCGAAACTAGTTCTTTCTATTGAAGGAGGAAGCATCATGGCTATGAAGATTTCGACGGCAGCTGCCGTCGCGTTGTTCGCCGGTTTTTTCGCTTGGGGTAGCATTCCGGCGGCGGAAGCACCGAGTAAGGACTCGATAAAGAAAGGCGCTGAAAAAACCCCGCCGAAGGCCGCCCAAACGGCGGCGCCGAGCCCGACGACCAAAGCGGCTCAGGCGTTTGAAAAGGTCAGCAAAGAGCTTTACCCGAAGGCCATGCAGGAAGGTAATCTGATCATTTACTCCGTCTGGGACGTGGAGCACCTGCGCGCCATAACCGATGTCTTCATGAAAAGGTATCCGGGAATCAAAGTGACTTACTGGCAGGGTCGAAACCCCGAGATCGTCACGCGGGTGTTGACGGAATTTCAGGGCGGGCAAGCCAGCGTGGATATCATCCTGTCGGATAACGCGCCGCCGGTTATTCGCGCGGCGGGCGCGATCGCGAGTTACGACACGGTGCAAAGGGACGTCCTGCTCCTTCACGACCCGACCATGGCAACGGTGAGTTTGCAGATTCAAGCGCTGACTTACAACACCAAGAAGCTCAAGCCAGCGGATCTGCCGAAAAGCTGGGAAGACGTGGCCAATCCGAAGTTCAAGGGCATGGTAGCTTTGGACGATCCGATGAGGGCAGGCCCCCTGAGTTCTATGCTCGCCGGTCTCAAAGAACAGTGGAAGGACGACAATCGATTCAACAATTTCGTCAAAGGACTAAAGGCGCTCGGCGTTCCGGTTCACAAAAGCACCAGCGCCATGTTCAGACTGATGATTGCCGGCGAGTATGCGATCTGCATGCCGGCACTGCTGCATGATGTGATGGAGGAAAAAGCCAAGGGAACCCCGGTGGACTACATCAAGACGGTCCCGCCGGTGGTCTTCCCGCGCCAGGCCGGCATCTATATCAAGGCGCCCAATCCCAACGCCGCCAGGCTCTTTGCCGAATGGGCGATCTCCACGCAAGGGCAACAGGCAATCGATTCTGTCGGGCGCGAAACCTCCCGGAAGGACTTCAAGTCGAAGACCTCCATCGAGTCTGCGTACCCCAAGGGGACCAAGGCGATACCGGTCACGGATAAACTGTTCCTTGAAGATCCGAAAAAATGGCTCGACACCAACGTCAAGCCGATTTGGGAAGGGTAAACAAACAGCCCGAAGCGGTCACGGCTAAACAAAAGGGGGGCCGGCAATTTGTTGCGATTGCTCCGGCTCCCCTTTTCATTTTGTGGCGCGACGTTGTCAATCGTCGAAGCCGATTCTTACCATCGTCCATTGTAGAAAATCGCGGGCACCTGTGTTAATTTGCAAACTCATCAAAAGATGGGTTCCATGCATCATCGATTAGCGGATCGGTGTATGGTCCTTCGGTTACCCGAGCCGGCACCGAACAAATCAGACCGTTACGGAGAGATGGCCGAGTGGTCTAAGGCGCACGCCTGCTAAGCGTGTGTACCCCAAAAGGGTACCGAGGGTTCAAATCCCTCTCTCTCCGCCATTTGCCTCACGGCATTACCGATCTCATATCTCAAATTTCAGATGCTCTGAGATTTGAAATCTGAGATCTGAGATTCACCGAGCGCCCGTAGCTCAATTGGACAGAGCACCAGACTACGGATCTGGGGGTTGGGGGTTCAAATCCCTCCGGGCGCGCCATAACATTCAACGACTTACGCGCCTTCTAGTCTGCTCTTCTGTCGAATTGTTTCCACTTTTGTTTCCACTGTTGTTTCCAAAGGCCACTTATCCACCGGTCGCCGCTTGCGCTGCCGGGCGCGTTTGAGTGTCATCCAACCGGTCCACCGCTTGCCGGTTTCCACCGGGTACTAGGTGCCCGTAGGTGTCCACCGTGATCTGAATTGAGTGGTGGCCTAACTGGTCTCGAATGTATGCAAGGCTTTCGCCCTGGCCGATCAAGAGCGACGCGAACGAATGGCGCAAGTCATGAAAGCGAATCTGGCGCAGCTTGGCATCGGCGAGTAGCTTGGAATACACCTTGCGCAGGTTCGACGGCTCTAGCCGGGTTTCTGCGGGAGTGGTAAAGAGCCAGCCGCTCATGACTTCATCGGCTACTGTTGCCGCGTTCCGCCGCTCCCCTGCCGGCTTTTCCATCTCACGGCGTAGGGCTTCCCCTCTTCGCTTAGATACCAGTTCCTGCAAGGTGTCCTTTAGCTGGCTGCTCATGTCTACGCGCCGGCTCTTGCCGCTTTTCGGCGTCGTTACTTCGTTTCGGGATACGATCTGGCTAACCTCGATGAAACGCCCGTGGAAGTCCAAGGCCGCCGGCGTGAGTCCTATCAGTTCGCCTTGTCGCATGCCGGTTCTTAGCGCGCAGAGTAGCATCGGATACCAATGCGCGCTCCGCGCCTGGGTGGTATCGAGTAGGGTTTTTACTTCATCGCGGGTAAGCGGATTGATAAAGGCCGCAGCGTCCTTGCGCTTGTTGAATTTCCCCACCCTGGCCGCTGGGTTCTCGTAAGCGTCGCCGTCTTCGATGGCCTGGTTATACATGCCCCGGATCGGCGCTAGAATGTTTCTGATCGTCGAGTGTGTCAAACCTTCTTTTTGCTTCGCCGCAATCATTTCCCGAACCATTGGACGTTTGACTTTGTTAATCGTCAAGGCGCCGAAGAGCGGATTGAGATGCACGCGCAGGCCGCGCCGGTACTCCGCAAGGGTTGACGGCTTAACAGCTCCGCTCGCGCATGTCTCAAGCCACCATTCGCCATATTCCTCGAACGTTCGCTTGGACACGCTCCGCTCGCCGGCTTTGAGAATTTCGGCAAGGCGCCGCTTGGCCTTGTCGCGGTCGCCGTCCACGGTTTCTATGTTCCGCCTTCCGGTTTTGTCGCGGTAGTCTACCACCCACATGCCGCGCGATTTTCTAACGCATGCCATTTACTTCACCCCCTTCCGCTTGAGATAGTCAGAGAGAAGTCTCTCTGCTAATTCGCTCATGGTTGTCTCTTCTCTGGCCGCTTGGATTTTCCAGTCAAGCCAGATGTCCTTACGGACTTTCAACGTTAACGGTTTCGTTTCCATCGGCTTTCCCCCCTTTTTTCTTGCTCTCATAGTCTGTAAATACAACCGTACAGACTTCTCGTCAAGTAGGGATCACGCCTTTTTTTTCTGACTCTCAATTACCGCCGCCAAGTCGAACCGAATATAGCGTCCAATGCGATGCGTCGGGATGTTACCTTGACGGCTCTGCTCATAAACCCAAGACACCGGGAGCTTTAACCGCGCCGCCAGCTCTTCGGGGTCCAACAGCTCTTTGTTACCGTTTCCGCTTGCCGCTTCGATCTCCTGGCGCACCACCACGCGGATCTGCTCAACGAGCAGGTCGAAGGGATTCAGGGTTTTCGCCGTTTCGCTCATATCATTTTACTCGCGCCGGCCCGGTTTGCCCGTGTCGTCACGCCGCGGCCCTTCTCCCGCAGTAGTGGCAGAGCCATGCCGGCGCGCCGCTGGGTTCGATAACCTGGACGATCTTCCCGCCACGGCGCCAGCTCGGGACGCTGTCCTTGGTGCAGGGCCTGCACGAAAGCGGCTTGTCCATGGCGACGATCTTGGCGCCCGGAAATGTCCTCAGCACGAGGGTCACGGTGTCGGGTAGGTTGGCCTCTCCGGCCCCATATTCTACCGAAATAGGACTGACAAAACTGACACAACTAGGTTTTGGCGGTTTTGGCGGTTCCTTTCGGGTAGTAATATGTCTCGTTGCCTCTTCTAAAAATGCCTTCAAGAAACGCATGGGTTACTCCTTACTCGCGACACGGGGTGAAATTCGATATTCCGCGGTCGGCCTGCCGCCGTTCACACCGGACTCCGACGTGGACTTCCGAATCCACGCTAAATCTTCCAGGACAGATAAGCCCCGCTCAACCGTCTCGGGGTCAGTCAGGCCAGTCCATCCTTTGCGGTATACGTCCCGTAGGCTGAACGGTTTTTCTAACTGTTTTCTTTGGAGTCTCTTCGCTAACAGGTTTGCGGTTGAGATGTCCCGTTGAACGAGACCGTGATAAATCCTTCTCGCATGCGCCTCCAAGTAATCGCACCATGCCGCTGCCATCGCGGTCGCGGCTCTCGAAACCGGGATAGCGCCCGTCTCGCCCGTCGTCGATATGACATGAAAGACTAAAGCCAATGACGGCATTAAGCTTCGATATTTGCTAAGGTGGGCCTCGATAGCGGGGTGGTCGTCGCCGGCTCTAATCTTCTTTTCCAATTCTTGCCGCCATTCGTTGAATAGCTCTTGTGCATCCTCGGAGAATCGCAGGAACGGCACACGGTCAGGATTGTTTTCCGCGTTGGATTCTTCCTTAACGGTACTGACAAAACTGCCTAAACTATCCCCGTTGAGTTTTTCAAAGACTTCAAAGGCTCTGCGCTTCGCGCCCGTGTCCGGCCATCGGTCAACGTTCTCCCACGGCCCGGGGTCATCGGGATAAACCAACAATTGGAAGCGTTGAAATAATCCGTCCGCCCCGGACCCACCGTTCAACGTCGATTGTAAATAATCATTCAACGGCCCCGGTTGAATTCCGCCTAAGACGGAAACACACGCGGCCTTGATATGTACGGTCCCCCGTCCAATGCGGTCGGATGTGTATGACCCGTTACCGTTCCACGCTTCCAGAAAAAAGGCTCGGTCGTTCTCGTGCCCCTCGCGGTCAAGCGTACGAAGCCATCCGGTTAATTCATCGCGGAAGAGTAAAAGCCCGTTCGGGTTTTGGTTCAGTAACTCGCCAAGTTTTTCGACCGTAGAATCATTTACGATGTAACGCCGCAAAATAAGCTCATCTGCTTTCGGAAGCGTAAAATCGCCCGTGGCCTTGCCTGCCGCGATTGCATCTCGAATCCTTTTCTCGATCTCTTGCTTTTCGGCTTTCGCGATTAGAGCTTGCTTTTCGTGATCCTGTCTTTGTAGCTCGTGTTTCTCCAGGGCATCGTGTTCAAGACGCAAAAGCGGTTTCATCGCTTCCGCTAACGCCGGGGTTTTCATTATGCCGGGTCGCCCGACTATGCCACCCCATAGATTCGGGACAATTTCCCAATCGTCTTGACGCTTCGGTCGGATCGCCAGTTGCCGCCCGATAAGCGACGCCGCGGCCACGACCGCGCCGATGGCGGGAAAGTCTAGCGGGCATTGCATCCTCTCGGCGATGTCGCAAAGCCATCCACGAAAGGTGATGGGCATCATTTCCTCGGGCATCGCCGGGACTGCCGGTAGGTCGCTCGGGATCTCTTCCGGCTCCGGCCAATCGTCCAGGTTCGCCCGCTGCGCACCGCCTTCCGGCCTCGCCTTTGAAATCGTGTGCTCAAGGTAGGCAAGACTGGCATCGTCGCGCTTGCCGCATGGGAATTGTTTCAGCACGGCCGCGACTTCGTTCGCCGTGAATCCGTGAATGGTCAAAAGCCCGGCCATCGCCATGTCATAACCCGAACGGCTTTGGTCTTTCAGGTCGGGTCTTTCGCCCGCCCATGTGTCTTGAACCTTTTTGTTCTTGGCGAGTAGTGAGCGGAACCTTTCCGGCAGCTCTTCCGGGATGGCGCCCAGCGTTACCTTGGCCTTACCCCCGCTCGGCGCTTTGATGGCGTAAGGCGCAAGCGTGTGGATGTCATAGCGTGGGCCGCTGTTCGATTGAATGCGGCACATTGGCGCCGTCTCATATTTAGAATTCGGTCGCCCCGGTGTCCGCAGTACCCGCGTGATGTCATGGGTGTCGTCGCCGCCGAATGCTCTAGCCACCCCCCGATTGACGGCCTCGATAAACTCCTGCTTCTCTTGGTCGTCATCGATGCGGAGCGGCTTTTCAAATAGCCAGTAGCAATGCGCGCCGTTCCCGCTGGAATTAATTATCGTCGGCTTGTGCGGGAACGCTTCCAAAAGTTCGTTGAATCTTTCCTCGGGGGTTTCCTTAAAATCCACGTCGGTGTGAATTCCTACGGTCTCAAAGCAATCTTCTTTCTTGCCGCTCATCGCCCCAGGCTTGCGCGTCGCCACTCCGTGGAACACGTCCCCCCTGCCGGCGGACGCGAAGCTAACAAGCTCGTTCAGGTCTCTGCTGAAAAATGATTCAGGCTTGCTGTACCGCCCGCGTGCGCTGTCCCATATCATTCGCCGTAGCTCAGGGACGCCCTCGGCGCCGCTGTAGAACGCTTCGAGAAAATGGCGGGCATCGTCTATCGGTTCAAACTTGACGCCCTTGCTTGCGTCGTTTTGTTCGTAGTAATTTGGTTCCATCGGTTTCTTTCAGGGTCGGTGGCGTGTCCAGCTAAGATTCGCCCCGGCCCTTTTTTATTCAGGCCGCGTCCGATGCTCCCTCTGTTTTTAGGAGCACACGCTGCGCCTTTTCCCGGACGGCTTGACGTAGAAATTCACTCTGTGAAATTTCTTCGCGCCCTGCCGCGACACGGAGCAACTCAAGGTCGGCCAACTTTATTCGCACCGCAGTGCGAGTCATCGCTCGCTTCGTGAAGAGTTTAGTTTCCATAGTGATACACACTCTAGCGCACGGTGCAACGCTTGTCAAATATTTTCGCGTATCCTTATTGGCTCTTGCGTAATTGCAAGATTCCCGTATAATGGCTTAAAGCGTTACAGTCCTGGAGGGTACTATGAAGCAGAGACAAAAAGCAGGTAGGAGTAAGCAGGTTTCAGGGACATACGAGCAAACACTTGACAGAGAAATTACGCTCGCCAGTGAGCGACTCGGCAAGACGCCAACCAGCCGCCTGAAATGGCTTCTCCAGTTTGCCCAATCCGATCTTGACAGCCTAAGCGCCGGACGGTGGGCCGATGTGGGCTGGGAAGTTGCCGCTTTCTCTCTGCCAGAAAAAATTCTAGCTGGTAAGGGCGGGATCGAGGAAAAGAAAAACGCGATGGTGAGTCTGGTTCTACTTGTGCCGCTAAGCCCAAAGCCCTGGACGGTTCCTCAAGAGATTGTCCGCAAATTCCACAATTCCATCAAACAAGGGTTTGAAGCCTTCTTCGGCGGAGGCTGGGAAATCGAGCGACCGGCCATAAAAGAAAAGATTGTTTACGCCGGTGGACAAACGCGGATACGAAGCGGGGTTTTCCCTGGCGCTATAACCGTGTTGTCTCTTCGCGCGTTCGACACAATCAGCGCCGAAATCCAAAGAATAGGGAAGTGTGAAAGCCCGCGATGTGGCCGCCCCTTCGTAGCCGACAAAAAAGGCCGCGGTCGTTTTTGCAGTCCGCGTTGTTCTGCTTATGTTCGGATTGCTCGCTTTCGGAAAAAGGCATGATTCCCCCGTCAAAAAGTCACGCGCCCGGTCTGTCGTGTCCCCAAATAGCAGACTCGCCGAACCGTAGACAAGCAGGCTTAACGTCCTTGAATCACCCTTGCCTTACCATTGCCTGAACCGTGATCGTGTCTCTACGGCCTTCTAATGCGGTTTTTTTCCTCGATCGCCGGCTGAAAAACACTTTTGGGCAAAATTGCCAAATAGTGTTCCCTTTCCCGCGCGCGCGTGGGGGGTTCGTTTACCCGGTTCCGATGTGGCACCGGGTCACCGCCATTGTTTCGATTGCTCGCCTTCAGCATCTCCCCGAGCTTGCGCCGCTAGACGGAAATAACTTCCGGCTCAAAGTCTTTTTTGCGCAACCGGCGCTTTTCCTCGGGCAGCAAAAGGCCGCAGCGCTTCAAGTAAGTGGCCTCGGACTCATAGATCGGCGGGTCCTTGGGATCAACGGCGCGCCCGGCAAAGTCGCCCTTGCTATGATCGCCGACCTTTTTTCCGTTGATGTCGCGTGCGCGCCCGTTGTAGTACTCGACGGACCACGGATCGATAAATTGCGCCGGGATCCCGTGAGCATAATCTTCGACGTAAGCTAAATGCTCATGCGCCGCGTCGCCGATGCCCCCCAGCCGGCGCCGGACTTTCTCGGGCGCTTCGCTTAACCACCACCATGATGGCCTCGTGCCTGGCCGCGCCTCGATCCACGCCACGATGATCGCGTCCCTACATTGCGAGAGAATTTTTCCCTTCTCCTCGGTGGTGGTAAAATACTGCCAGCGCATAGCGTCATTTTCCGAGTTAGCGGGCAATGGGAAAAGTCCGTCGCTC
>ORMF010022137.1_pt1 | contig 17957 bp, 15 predicted proteins | sample 1779871 | NCBI WGS metagenome assembly ORMF01 (sample SAMEA104232316, study PRJEB22302) | groundwater metagenome | biome: forest; feature: aquifer; material: groundwater | place: USA | collected 2011-08-07 | depth 5.4 m
TATGGTGTGAAATGAAGCAGGCAAATGCTACCAAGGAAAAACTCCAAGAGCTAATGCAAGCGTACCAAAGCCCTGCTCGGAAAGGGACACCGGACGATCTCCTTGCTGCTTTGATAAAAGGTGACACCCAGCTAAATCCAGTAGGCGGCACTATGGGTGTCTACTATAAAGCTAAAACCGTGAATCAAGTAACACTGAGTTCGGTCAAAGTATCTTCACCATATCTTGAGCGAGAATTATCTAGACAGGCAAAACCAGAAAAACCCGGCGAGGTCTTGGACCAACTGGTTCAGAATAGGGGTTTGAGATGTAATTTGTCTATTGGGCCCCGAGTTGAAATTATTGTATATGTGCTCGATCCAAATTTTAGTTCTCCATTAGAACGAGTGCCTATCGAGGTGATTGAGCCGCTTCAACATCTATGGGCCGCCTTCTGCGAGTGCGACAAGGAAATTAAGCGTCCAGAGGAAATTGAACGTCCATTCGAACCGGGAAAATTATCAAAGGCCGCAGAGCCCGCGAAGCTCGCTGGCCACATTTTTGCCGCCTTGGTTGGCCAAATGGTGGATTACATAGCGTGTAAGTGCTTCGGATGTCAGGACAACGTCACGAATATTCGTCAAATTTTCTACTTTGCACATACGTATGCGGCCAGTAGACATGATCATCCGCATTCGTTCATCTGCGGTGCTGGGGAGAATATCGAGTCGAAACTGAGAGCCTTCGAGGATCGATTTGTAGCATGGGCAAACACACTTGCACAAACAATTGAAGGGAAAGCGCTTGCTGTAATTGGTTGGATCAAACCTCTGGAAAATGATGAGTGGGAAACGTTTAACGCGCCTTTCTTTTGGCGGCACGGGGTTCAAGGAGCGAAGATTAATGACCAAAGACTGGATTTTTTGATTTCGGATTATCTCGACAAGACTCCTACTACAATCGAGATAAAGGAAAGAAATAATATCGGCGAGTTCTTATTCAATAATTGGCCCGAACAACTTACGTATCTTGCTAATGGTTTAGGTCTTACACCTCAAACGGTGCGCACCTTTAAAGAGATCAGTACGGGGGAGACGACTAAAGATTATCTATTGGTATGCTCTTTAAAACCGCTAGTAGGGGACGATCGAAAGCCACGCGAGGAACCGAGTCGAAATCCTGTACTGCAGCTAGCGACGTCGTTCTACTCAGCGATTCTCAAAGAGGAGGCTGTTAGTGCCGGTGAAGCGCGCATAAAGATGTGCTTAGCAAGTACATTGCATAATCTCAGTAGACATCTCGCTGGGGAAATCAAGAAAAGGGAAGTGGTGCGGTTTTTGAACAGAAAGGAACGATATGTTTATATTGCTTCAGGTTTGGAAAGACCATTAGAAATTGAGCGACAAAATAGTATGGAATTAGTTCAAAGGTTTCTAGCGGTGAAACTGGACATACTAGATGATCCACCATTCGATTGGAGTAACAACGTGATCTTGGACGGACTCGGCTGCGAATGTAGATTGATCGAGGGTGCACTCGAAGAGATATTGGAGAATCTCACTGTGAACTCCATACGGAGAGGAGGGAAAAGACAAGACGTTATAATTACGATCAAAACGAACTCGTTGAGGCAGTACGTTTCTTTCGAATATTCCGATAATGGGAAAGGTTTTGAACCCGAAGTCCACGCGCGAATACCTGATTGGTTTGCCGGAAGACTGACGCCCAAGGAGCAGGCTGCACAACGTGGGCTGGGTTTTGCTTCCATAGGAATGGCAGTGGCCAACCTCAAGGGATCAATTGATATGAGAAATGTAAATAAACTGCCCAGCGGAAATTTATCTCCTACTTTTTTTATAAAGTGTCCTATAGATACTGCCGCAGCATGGAGAGTCGTGGAAGAAGAGACCGATAAGAGATAATAGAAGATAGCGTAACCTGAGGGCTCCTTATCTTATGAAGAGAATTCTTTTCATAGACTTTACAAAAAAATCCGGGGAAATATGGCAAGCATATAACACAGTTGAATTTGACTTTCGAAAGGTTGCTGGTGTTGAAGAGGCAGTAGCCATAATAACAGAAGAAGATATCCATTATTTATTTTGGCATCTTAGCTCAGCATTCTATAATAATGATGAGCCTTCCTCTCTGCAACTTAATGAGATTTGTGAGTTTATGGAGATTGCATGTGGGGCAAAACTTCCTGGGCGCAGCCGGAGATTTGGCGTGTCGGGGTCGCCGGAGTATCGGAAGCAAGGGCAGAAAACTAACTGGTTTCGGGCCGTTCAGGACTGGGAAGAACTGGAAAAGATGTTTGAGGATAGGTCATTCGAGAAAGCTGAACAAAGGCTTGCCGTTAGAGAGGAAGCTGAACGACTACGAACAATTATTTACGAGATTCTTTATTTATTCCTGCCATTGCACATCCAACTCCAATTGGAAGACCAAGAAAGTAACTGCAGGACAGAGGCAAGCAATGTATTAGTAGGCGTGCGGGACGTGCTGATGCAATACCGAGCTGACCCGTCGGGAAGTAGTGTGGCGCCGATTGAGTTTTTGAAATACTTAATAGGAAATATGACGGCAGCGACAGAGCTTTGTGAGAAAGCTAACGCCTCTTTTGCGAAACTGGTTAAAATGGTCGACCGGATAAAGGGCTACGACGGGTTGTACTTTGATGGCTTTCGGAGACAAATCTTTGGCGAGGGAATCGATGGCTTGCGGGAAGAAGGGTTCCACAGGACCTATGAAAGGCTGCGAGATGAGCTTCTAGGAATTGTCTATGCCGTCGAAGATCAAAAAGTATGATATGTGTGATTTCAGATCAGTCTGCATTTCAACGACTGGTATCTTTGTTTGCAACATCCGTCGGCGTGGGGAAGGTGTTTTCCTTCCCCCCGTGCCTGGATACCGTGAGAGCGGAGCTGGCCACTATAAAGGGTGTCAATACCTTCCTTGCCCTGGACTGTTTTCCGGGCCAAAGTAGTTTAGCTTTGGCGCGAAGTCTCCGCAGCGACCGCGAACTTCGGTTCAAGGGAACGATTTTCTTTTTTTCATTCGGCTCGCTGAGAGATCCGAAGAAACACCCCGGCAAGGACATTCTGTTTATGAAAGGCTGCCAGGTACTTCAAATGCCCTTCGTCATCGACGAATTGAAGGACGCTCTGTCGAAGGCAGAGGAACTTTCTCAACATGAGTGGGAAGTCATTGCCAAAAAGTTCTGTGCTGACGACATTGTCGACTTCATTGCCCACGGAGCCCATGGTTACGAAACGGCTTTCAGTGATGTTTTGGCCTGCCTGAGAGAGCTGGATAAAATATACCATCACAATGGAGACGCAGAATTAGAAGAAGTTCAGTTGAGATTAAAGCGTATCCGAGGTGCACTAGGCGGCGGTCGGTTAGAGAAATTCGAGCGGGATCTAACACATGTAGCTGATGAAGCCGGCTTTCTAGGTTATTCAGACACCTTCCCGTCAGATAAGGAGATAGCCGGGAAGCTGGAAGTCATAAAAGAGTTCGCATCGAGTTTAGTTGCCCCCAAGGCCGTTGAAAATAAATTCGACCGTAGTCTGCTTCAAAAGGCAGGTCCTGTGAGGAGTGCCTTGCGTAACCTTTTATCAGCCATGAGTGAGGTAAAGCAGAGAGCACAAGAGGAGGCGCGCTTTGGCGGGGAAGATTCTTCTCGTTGATGACGAGTGGAGGCAGCTTAAGCTAAAGGAAGAACTTGAGTTGCGCCTTCAGAACCAGGTGGAAGTGCTCGGCGAGGAGCGTGCTGAAAAAGCTGTCCGTCTGCTCAAAGATCATTCTGATATAAGACTGGTTTTTCTTGATCTGTGTTTCCCGGGCCAGTCCAAGCAGGGACCCGATATTTTTCGAGAGATCAGGGATCAGTTCCCTGAACTTCCAGTTATTATTCTATCTTCGATTGAGTCGGCTCGGCAAATAGCTCCGTTAATGTTAGCCGGCGCGTATTATTACATCTACAAGTTGGATCTAGATTATGAGCAATTAGCGCAAACTGTACGCAATGCCATCGGGTACTACGAGCTGAAAACAGATGCTCTTCGAAGAACTGATATCGGTTACATAGTTGGCGAAAGCCCCGCCATCAAGGACGTCCTGCGATTAATTGAGAAGGCCTCTCAGACTGATTCACCAGTGCTCGTCACAGGAGACACTGGTACAGGAAAAGAACTTGCTGTCAGGTCCATCCACATAAACAGCCGGAGAAAAAACAAGCCCCTTGTCGTCGTGAACTGTGCAGCACTGCCTGAGAATCTGGTTGAGAGTGAACTTTTCGGCCATCTGAAGGGTGCATTCACTGGGGCTGATCGAGAGAGGGAAGGCCGATTTGAGAAGGCTGATGGAGGAACGATTTTGCTCGACGAAATTGGAGAGCTTAAGCCTGAGATCCAGGCCAAGCTCCTCCGAGTGGTCCAGTTCGGGGAGATTGAAAAAGTAGGCAGCTCTAAACCTTCGAAAATCGACGTCCGGGTCATAGCAGCTACAAATCGTGATCTTGCTGCAGGCTTGAAGCAGGGAACTTTTCGTGAGGATCTCTATTACCGGTTGCGCGTAATTCCCATCCACCTGCCACCACTAAGAGATAGAAAAGAAGACATCCCCATTCTTGCCAAGCACATCGTGACAAGGCTCAATTCCAACATGCGAACGTCTAAGGACATCGACGATGAAGGAATCAAGTTCCTTCAAGCCTATAACTGGCCGGGTAATGTCCGGGAGTTGGAGAACGTGCTGGAACGGGCAATGACGTTAAGCGCTTCTGACGTTCTCAGCAAAAAAGAATTTGACGCTTTCATTCATCCTGTTTCCGGAGCGGAACCCGCGGCGGTCAACGTTTGGGTAGAGAAAGTCTATGAGGGAAGAGGCAATTGGGACGATATCAAGAGAGAATTCGCGGCCTCCGGAAATACTAGGCGCAATATATTGGAGGGGCTTATTCGCAGATTGCGAGATGATAAAGGAAAGAGGCCGTCCGGGGATGAGTTGGCGAAATGTTTAGGCGTTAACCGCAACCACCTTAATCAGATATTGAATAGCGTTGGACTGCAACTTAAGGACTTTGCCTAAAAATTTTGGAACCCTAACGAGAATGAGTCCAGGATTAGTGGGGCACGATCGGGAATGTCGAAGTCTACTGATCGTTGCGGAGGGAACCGTGACCACGGTCTTGCGACGAGTCCTCGAAGATCATGTGGAGTTAAAGAAAGTAATCGCAAGAAAGGGAATCAACCGGATACTATGTACAGATAACATTGGTGCGGCTGACTCGGCCGCAGAACGAGAAAATGTCAGGCTGGCTCTTATCCACGCTTCCTTACGCGGCGATCCGCAAATTGCATCTAATGGGGTAGCGTTACTTAAGAGGATGCGTTTCATTCACAAGGCTAGATTCCCTGTGATCATCCTCTCATTTGATAAAGCACTTGCAGTTAAGGAAGCAATTTTTGAGTATCCAAAGGATCGTCAGCTAAAAAGAGGTCAGTACTTATTGGTCTTACCGTGCTTCGTTGAGGAGCTGGAAAGAATCGTTGAAGAGAGCGTGGAGTTAGAACCCTATCAACTCCAAACTGTAATTTATTATTACTGTTCCATTCTGGATTTCGTGCAAAAGAAGGGTAATTCCATCCAACATGATTTGCAGCACCTAAAAACGCCGGGAGACGAAAAAAGAGAAAGGGAGAAATATTACAAGGAATTAGAAAAACATATTCGTGACTTGCAAAACGCCGTCGGCGAGAAAGTTCCGAAGGAAATTAAGGTAATGGAAGAGCAATTAGCAAAACTAATGCGGAGCGGCTCTCGCCTTTTACCGTCCGAGGTGGACACTGCGGCAGCGGTTTTCGGAGAGACTCTCAGCAATGTTGAGAGTGTTCTGGGGAGAAAGCCATGAGCCAGGTATATAAGATTTTGGTGATCGATGATGACGAAGAGGGAGGATTCAACCACTACAAGTTTTTGGCTGGTGTTTCCGAAGAGCCAAAATTTGAACTGATGTGGCAGCGCAGCGGCGTCAAGGCGATAGAGTTTCTCAAGGCTCAGGCGGTTGATCTTATTATTCTTGATCAGAGATTTATACTTTCCGGAGCTCTTACACCACAGGAGTTTTATCTTCAGGATACAGAGACCGGAGAAATTCACCCCCTCCCGTCAGGAGCCACCTCGCAAGACGTTGAGCCCCATCAAGGGGAACAAGGATTTCTTATCCTGGCGAAATTGCAGCAGGAGGAGAGAACTCGCCAGATCCCCGTAATTTTCTGCACGGCGTTCCCCGAAGAGGACTTGGGAGTCAGGTCGATCAAGGGAGGGGCGAGTGATTACTGGCCGAAGGCTTCGCTGCAGAGTCCGGATGCTAGTTACTCTATAATTTCACAAATAAAACGTGTCCTGGATATTCCCGAGACACTGGCTGAGACGACTGAAGCATTACTTATCTCGTCCGGCGCTCGGATACGGAAGCCGGCGAGGGACCATTTACTAAACGTTGCACGGAAATTCAAGTGTCACGCAAAAGCCTTTGTCGCAAGGGTCGTTACTAAAGTTGGCAGAGGTCAAGTTGAGATTACACTAAGGGAAATCATGGACGCCGTTGAGGCGGTTCAGGCGGATTTCCATATTGATCATCTTTCGCCGACAAACTTCGCACAATTGCTAGGTAACAGATTTCCTGAATTCAAGCGTGATCCGGCGGAACCGGTCTCTCAGGATACGTACTATTATACTGTTTATGCAGAGGCAAATGGGAAAACGGGGATCGTTAAGATACTTAAGCCGGAAGCAATGAAAAAGGACAGAGCGAAGCCAAATCCATGTCAGTTATTGTCAGAGGGAGCGCAATTCGGGACCATTCAATTGGAAGAGACAGATCCATACCTGGGTAGTGATTTTCTCGTATTTGGATTTTTCCCTATTCCATGGTGGTACAAAACCTTGCGCCGCTATCTGGACGAAAGGGGACGCTTGCCTCCTGGCGAGGTGAAAAAGTTGGCGCTTGCAATATCTGAGAAATTACAAACTTTAAATGAGCAAGGGCTTTTTCATGGGTCACTAAACCTGGAAAACATTCTTTGTGAACCGTCGGGGTCTGTTTACCTGCTTGCATCTGAACTGACAGAGTGGGTCGAGTATCCGGGAAACGCCTACGCAGGAGCCCATTTTGGCGGACCGAGGAAAGATTTGTTCTCATTAGGGGTTATTATTCACGAGATGGTTGCCGGGTTCCTTCCTTATGATAAGCAGACAGAGTTTAGCTACCTGGATAAATCGCTGCGCGAAATTTGTCAGGGATGTCTTAACAAAGTGAATTATAGCTTATCCGATCTCGAAACTGACTTCAGCCGGGTGGAAGAGGCCGCGGTTGAAAGACTTCCCAAGCTGACCAAATTGGGTAACTTTGGTAGGACACCTGATTACTTGAGAATCCAGCCGCATGAGCCAGAGTCCTTGGAAAGGATTTGGAAGGCTTTGGTAGAAACCAATAGCAATTGTTGGCTATTTTCAAATGGATTTTACGTGCTAGACGAAAGATTCGGCTATCAGGACAACGAGATCGATATCTTAGCAGTGAGCGAATTTGGGATTTTTGTTTTCGAATGCAAAAGCAACCTAATCTATTTGAATGTTAAACAATTGCACAAACAAGACCGAGGTGTGAGGTCATTCCTGGGACGCATGGTTCAGAAGGACGGGGTTAGTTTGCCGGTGGAAATAACGCAGGAATTAAATTTCCTCCCTACGGAGGAAGATTTTCTCTCAAAGTTGGGATCTAAGGTTAATTCGTTTTTCCTTGTGCCAGACAGAAGCCCACCCCCAGTACCGGGAACCCCTCAAGAGAACATTAAACGCAGGATCAAGACGGTTAGCCAGGCGGCGCAGGTATTAACGGAAGGGCTGTCCGAAATTGGCGGGTACAAATCGATATCACCCAACAAGGTGGAAGAAATTGGCAACATAATAAAAAAGTACGCAAATAGTTTTGACCACCTGCGTCCGGGGAATATGTTAGGAAGCTTTAAAGTCGAAAAGCTACGGGGAACTGACAGGAATGGGAACGTGGAATTTTTTGGGATAAGCGGTGGTAATAGATTCCTTTTACGAGAACATCTGTTGCTTGAGAAGTTGCAGTCAAAGGAGAAAATCGGACAAGTAATTGATTATCTTATGAAGAAAATGGCTCCAGGCGTAAATTCGCCAGCGGTTTTTAGCGCCGAGCGGGTTATCCTAGTTGATGCTGAGTGGACAGAAAGAGAGCAAATCGATGCTGATATAGTCGCGGCATATGAGATATTTCCATGGAAGGAAAAAGAAACTAACTATATGTCGCTCCGTGAATTGGCCGGTACGCCCGTCTCATTGAAGGACAAACTTAAGTTAATGATCGATATGGCAGAAGGTCTGAGCATGATCCATGAGATCGGTTGTGTTCATGGAGGGGTTTCGCCCGATAACGTGGCGGTGTTTGAGGACGACAAAGGTAACGCCACACGTGCGGCGATGCAAATTTCTAACGCAATACAGAAAGGATTACCCGCGGAGGTAAGCGTAGTCGAAGATGTAGAGTTCTATCCCGATAAAGTGATTAGCAAACACTCTGATATGTACGCACTCGGAAAGACTCTGTCGGAGTTTTACTTTGGAGGAAAATCGTCAGGAAAGGAAAATGGGACGCTGAAGGCGGATAGTCTACAGAAACCAATAACCGAGATAATTGAGCGGCTTATGGTCGTGACTCCTACGCGTAGAATGGACCTAGGAAAGGTCAAGAGGGCGCTCAAAGTAATATTTGATTTTGCGGATCTTTCAGCGGATCTTGAAACATTCTTTGCTCGGGGATCCTACCCTGCGGAGAGAAAACTGCGCGCCCGGCCATTCTCGTCGGAACCTCTGCGGTTGGTGAATGATCTCCCAATAGGGACTGTCTTTAACGGCGTCGTGACGAAAGTTGTACCAGATGGATTTCTTGTCGACCTTGGCGTTTTCAAAAAGAGAGGCGGTCTTCTTTCTGCGGAACTTGGACTTTTACAAAAGAAAGACACTCCAAGGGGAATATGGCTTAATATAGGGGAAGAAATTAGAGTGCGTGTGCTAGCAGTTGATCCAGAAAAGAACCAATTCAACCTAGGTTTTGTGGGTGGGGCATAAACTGTCTTGAGCCATCAGTTTGAATCGGTTCCAACTCTATTCCCATAGGATTATATAACAGCAAATGTTACGACTTTATACGAAATACAAATGATACCTTACCATGCACGCTTCAAAGGCTTAGGTTTTCCGTGTGCCCTCCCCTCGATGGTTTGGTACTTAATTTGGTCATCACGAACGTTGCGATGAGTACTTAGACGAACGGAGATGATTGCATGAGTGGCGCCCTAAGCGTCCTGGGCACAACTCTAAACTAGACTGTCTTCTCGTTTCTTCACTAGCCGAGCGCGTAAGCCGTTAGGCCTTTCACGGAAATCCTAAATAATACTGCTTGTTTGTGGTGAATCTGTCTATTCCTGCTGATCCGCGCAACGGGTCTTTCATAAGAAACCATCTAAAGGCTTTGGTGAAGCGAGTTTGAATTTTCTCGTTAAGTTCACGTCCAAGCTCACGTCATTGAATAAACGCGGCAACATGACACCGGGCTCTTCACGTTCACGGCCTGTAGTTAGAGCGTAACCGCTGTCGTATATCCACCCCTGGTGTAGATTGGCATTTCGTTTGCTCATGAGGAATCACATGTCGAATCAAGAATGTGATCACACGAGCGTCTAAGCACGATCAGTTCTGGGCATGACCTCAATCTGCCCATCCTTCCATTTTATTTCTTAGCCGAGCGCGTAAGCGGTTAGGCTTTTTCAGTACGACGAACCACTTTTGTTTCGTCAATCATCCTAGCGTCGGACGGGTGTGCCCCCTTGAAGGAGGAATCGCATGAAGACGAGCGACCGCAAGAACGCGAAGCGCATCAAGGCGCTCATAGCTCTCAAAGAGAGTTCGCCCGAGCATTTTGCGGCCGAGTTGGAGCGGCTCTTTCAGGCGTGGTCAGAGGAGGCTTGGTGGAGGGTCAAGGACCACGGACTTCCTCCCGCGGGAGAGCTGATAAAAATCGCCAGCCAATATGGTCTAGAGAAGGAAATGGCTGGCGAAGTGATCAGGGCTGTTGAGTGTCATATGGCAGGGCCTGGGTTTCCTACTCGGTCAGTCATCCGGCCAAAGGGGATAAAGCAAACAGATGCCGCGGAGAAGTGGGAAAAAGTCTGGAGAAATGGGAGGTCGTAAGCTCATGAAGGAAAATCACAAGGAAAACGAGTTGGAAGACCTTCATCACGCCTTGGAAGAGGCCCTAGGAACGAAGCTCATCCCCTACCGGAGGAATGACGAGGCCGCGGGTGTAGTAGGCCTTCATCTGATTCCAAAGGAGGAAGAAAAACTGGCAGCGGATTGGGATCAAAGGACAGAACGGCAGCGCGTTTCTTACTACAAGCATTTCGAAACATGTCCACCGTGTTCAAAGCGGTTTAACGAAGCACTTGCCAGGAAAAAGACGTACTGAGTCCAGCTTTCGCCGCCCATACCAGCAGCACTGCGCAGAGGTCAGCAAAATTAGTGACCAATAGCATTTCTGTTACTGCATGTTGCGGAATGGTATCGCGTCAGCGGCCACAAGTGAGGCGTTCTCTCAAGTCTTCTCGTATTCGTTACATTCTTCAAGGGGCATCGCCTTTGCCAATGACGAACTTATTAATGAGAAGTCAGCGAAATAGAAGGAGGGATCGTATGAACAAAGTCGCCCTAAGCCTCGCTGTCGTCGCCTTTTTGAACTCTGGCGTGGCGACCGCCAATGCGGCGAGTGCGGGCAAAGCAGTATCGAAGGCAGCGGCTCGACGGATCGTTTCAGGCGCCGTGGCCAAGCAATTGCCGAAACAAAAGCTGGGACGCATCCATACCTTCGAAAAACCCACTACTCTTGTGCGCGCGACCAATCGCCCCGCGACCGAACAATTCCGGGGTATAGGAAAAAGAAACGGCCATGTCTTTACCCGCTATCCGCGGGCCGGAAGAACCGGGAGTGCCGAACACATTCAAAAAGAACTTGCCATCCCACACAAGGTTAGAAAGATGGAGAAGATTGTCGTCCCAGCTGGCACTAAATATCACGTGCGTCCGGTTAGACGAGGAGAGAAAAACACCCGGGAGGTTATTATCCATGGCCGCATTCCCGGGAAGGCAGTAGTCGAGCAACGGAGTCTTCGTCATTCCAATTTACAGCAGAGTTCACAGTAGCCAAAAAGGCGGTGGACCAATGTTGAAATTAAAAATAGCAGATGAACTGGGTCGGCAAAGGAAGCATCCTCACTCCAAAGAATTCTCGGAGGTTTCGATGAGGCAAATCAAAAATGAAATTCTTGCGGCTTTCCTATTCGTGCTCGGAGCCTGTGCTCCAGGCAGTCATGAGAAAGCGGCCCTACCGGCGCCTCTGTGTGTGGCCGTTGCCTACGATGTTAGTGGTTCGGTGGCCCAGTTGGAATTGCCGGTAATGAAGATGGAGCACGTCGATAAGATTATTTCGTTGGTGAAACAGCGCGGCGGATGTCTCGCCTTTGGACTGATCGATGAAAAAGCCTTTGCGCCTCTGGCGCGGCTGGAACTGTTACAGGTCTCAGGCAAGCTCAATGAGAGGGCGCGGATCAACCAGAAAAACGAGAAGGGCGAGGCAGAATTCAGGGAACTCGTAGAAAAGAAGATCAACCGGCCGCGCAACGCAAGGCGAACGGATTTCAATGGCTCTATCGCCCGCTTGGCGCTTTTTTTTAACGAACCTAGCGTTGCGGAAAACGGTGAGAAAGTTGCTTTGGTAAGCAGCGACGGTATCGACACGGGCGCTTGGAGAACTCTGAAAGGCATCAAACTTCCGAAAGACGTGAAGGTTTACGTTGTGGGCATGGAGGAAAACCTGGCGAGAAAGTTCTTCGGCCAGCAGGCCACACTGTTCGAGGGAATAGACGCGGCCATCGAGAGCCTGAGTCCAAAATCCAACAAGGAATCAAGGAGCTGATCATGGCTTTACGCTTTGAAACGGTACTCGAAAGCAACCTGTCTCCGCAAACTGAACTGGCGCACGCGGCTAACCGCTTGGCACCGGCATGGATTGACGCCAAAAAGTCGAGGGAAATCCTTGAGTGTGAGATTCAGCGAAAATCGAACGGGGCAATCCATCGAAAGCTCTCTCAGGTATCATCCCAAGCGATGGTTCTATATGCGGCGCTCACGCTAGCATATGGCCTGATGCTCTTCTGGGAGTGGAGCATTTCCCGTGAGATTTACGAGGTCCTGATACCTTCGACGGCCCCGTGGGTTCCCTTTGCGGGTTGCGTTTTGATCGCTCTTTACGCTTCCGCCAGTCTTGCTGAATGCACTACACAGTTTTCCTTGTTCTCGCTTCAAGATGCTGAGGTTACAGGTGGTGTTAGCCGGGAAGCCACACGCGCGGTGACCGAACTCTATGATCTTCCGAGGCCACGCAGCAAGACGACTAACTGGTTTCTGAATCCCGTCACGGGGCTGGTCGTTGGCCTGCTCATTCTGGCGGGAGTCTACTACGCCTCGCTCAAGCGCGTTCAACTACTTGAGGCGGCAGGTGAGCTGCCTGATGCTGATTTTCAGATTTACCTGCCCGTTGTTCTTTACGGAATCGAGATCTTACTTGGTATTCCCACATTCTTTTGTGTTGTCTGGGCCTTTCAACAAAGGACCGCCAACCGTTTGCAATTGGAATTGACGGCGGCCAAGCGGCAGGAACAGGTGCTCATCCGGGACGCTGCCCAAGGTTGGGAGGGGTATATGATCGAGCATCGGGTCTTCAACCGAAACGCGCGGATAAACGGCAAACAAGAGGTTGATCCAATTCTTCCAAGCAGCGATCTTCACGCCGCCCTCGAAGCGTACTACGGCCCTGATGCCACGTCAGAGGGGCGGGCTGGTAACGTCGATTCCGAATCAAACAACACTCCTGCCGGCGGAAATGGAGTCCCTGGAGGACAAACGAATGGGGCTAAACCCGGACTGAACGGCAAAGAAAGCCGGGAAGAGGATCTCCTTAATCTCTTGGACGAGCAGATCGAAGACCAGAATCGCGGCTTATGAGAAGAACTCTTACTAATTTAGGGGGGACAAAATGAGTGAAGTTGTCAGCGCTGGAGCTGCGGCTGTGGGCGTGGGTGCCTGTGTAGCGGTTGCCGGTTTGGCTCTCGCCGCAGGATATGCAGTGTACAAAGGGCTTGTTTGGCTGAGCGAGCAAGCCAAAGGAGAAATGGAGCGCCTGGAGAAAGAGCTGGCCAAGCCTGTGTCTTACTCAACAACTACCGAAGCTCGTAAACAGTTCAAGAAGCAATTTGCTCTGTTCAAATTAGAAGCACAACGGAGTCCGCTCTTGAAAGCTGACGCCGACAGAGTCGCCAGTCTTCTGGCGCTCAAAGCATCTCCCTTTGGTTTGTTTCTTAAGAGTGAAGAGTGGCAACAACTCGTTCAGCCTGAAACGCCAAACCATTTGTTGCCTCAAATGCTTGGACGCGCTGGGAAGCGCTTTAGCGAGGCTAATGCTTGTTGCGTCGCTCGCTCGATCGTTGAGGGAGCAAAAGAGGCCGGCTTCACAAAGGACGGAACGCAGCATGTTGTAAATGGAAAGAAAGTAATGGTCATGAAAGATGAGCTTGGGCGGGCACTTGTAGCAGAGATAAACCCGGCAGACGACGGCGCCGGGATAAAGCTTGACCTGACCGGTTTCGGGGACGGCTCCTGCCATGGAGTCATGGACCGCGTGTTGAGCGGGGTCACTCAAAGGGGCGTTCGCATCGATGGTCTGCGCCGCCGCTCTCATTATCGCCGTGAGGGTGTCGTAGTTCCTGCCACGGATCCGACGGGCAAGCAAGGCGGCACTCAGACACGAGCCTATCCAGACCAGGAGAGACGCGAAGCCGAGGCGCGCAGGTTACGGCAACAAAAAATAAGCAAAACTAAGGTCAGCTAACGGAGGAACTAATGGAAGCTAGAATGTCCGAATCCCTACCCCAAGCTCAGGATCCGCTGTTCAAGTCTATTCAGGCGGGTCATGCCGCGATTTTGGTTACGGGAAACATCCACGATTACACTTTGGCCGCTGATGAAATTGCCTACCGGCCCCAGCTCATTGCGGACGAACTCCACAGACAAGGGTACGTCGTCATTCGGTATTCCAAATCACAGGGTGGACGGGTTCACAACTACTCGAGTCTGGCGCCTAAAGAAAAAGAGACTGTCGACTCGCGCCTCCGTGCGATTGGTTTACTTCCGCTGCTGAATCGAGATGGACAAAGCACGCCAGATGAGATCCGCAATTTTTTCCGCGGCGTCGCGCGGCTGCTACAGTTGCACGCGGGGGACATGAAACCCTTCGCGGTCATCGTTGAGTACACAGAGCATCTGGCGCCGGCTGTGCACTCCTCTGCAGCGGCCTCCGAAGAGCATACGTTTGTCAGCGAGACGCTCCATATACTTGCCAATGCTCCCGCCCTGCGCAAATCCGGGAACGTGCTTATCTGCCTCGCGAGAGATGGTCTTCAGAATACTCTTCTTAATGACTGCCACCGGCTCGACTTTCCTTTTCCTGATGAGTCGCAAGCAAGAGCATTCATCAATCTCGTTCTCCAACGTCAAGAGAAAGATGGCAGGATGCATTATGGGAGGCTGGAAGAAACTCTGACTGCTGAGGAGTTTGCACGGCTAACCCGCGGACTCAAGCTGCGCGAGATTGAGGCGATGCTGCGCGAGGCTAAGGCGGCAAATATCCCATTAAGCCGTGCTCGGGTGTTGGAAGCCAAGGGCGCCGCGATCCGGCGCGCTTCCGAGGGCACACTGAGTGTGATGTCTACCAACCTGACACTGGATGATATCGTTGGGCTAGTGGTCGTGAAGCGGTTTTTCACCCTCATTGCTGAAAAGCTGAGGGCCGGTGATCCGACCTCACCCCGGGCGATTCTCATGGTAGGCCCTCCGGGCACGTCTAAGTCTTCTTTTGCTCCTCTTCTCGCAAACCTGTGTGGCTTTAACATCGTTCAATTTGAAAACGTGAAGAACATGTACGTTGGGGAAAGCGAGCGCCGGCTCAATCTTGCCTTGTCTCTGGTGGAGAACCTCCAGCCTGCATGCTTGTTCCTGGATGAGATTACGGAATGCATTCCCAGTCGAAACGCCGGCGCTAATGACGGCGGGGTTTCTCAAGACCTGCTGGGGCAACTGTTCAAGTTCTCTGCCCGTGATGATCTCAGAGGTAAGGTATTGCTCCTGGGAGCATCAAACGTTCCGGAGCGTCTAGACCCCGCATGGCATGACCGGTTTGTCTTCATACCCTTTCTGGAGCTGTTGCCCCAAGAGATTTGCGAACTCTTCCCCGTGTTTGAACGCAGAATGACCAACCGAGTCTCCGTTGAACCGAAGGATCCCAGGATAATTGAGGCGAGCCAGATCCTCCATCGCAAAGGAGCTTCGCCGCGAAAAATCCTGGATATTGTAAACCACGCGCTGCTGTTCTCGGGAAATGGGGCTTTGGATTCGGAAGGCATCCGTGCAGCTGCTGATGATTACGTTGGATCGGCTAACCCCATGGCGGTGGCTTACACATCGCTCGTGGCTATTTCATTAACGTCATTTAGGTCGTATCTCCCCTGGAGTCTTGAGCCGGAAAACTACGTCTATCCCTGGTACCTGGACGGGGTGATTGACAAGAAAAGCGGAGAGACCAACCGGGAGGAACTGCATAAACGGATTGAAGAGTACAGGAAGCACACAAATCTATGAGACATTCGATGTGGCGAGAAAAAATACAGACTGCTTTGCATGAGTTTGTCTCGGATGAGGGCCAGTGGAACTCAAGTGTCAGTGGTACGGGAGCGGTCTACCGATTGGAAGGTAAGTTTTCGACCTTAGTAGGTCATCCACATTCACTTGCTGTAGCGAACGCAACAGTGGGCCTTTGGGCAGCCTTCGTGGCTCTTGGTATAAGCGACGCAGAGGTGATCACAACTCCCTACACTTGGGGTGGTACATTGGCCGGCCTTTTTCTTGCCGGAAACAAGCCTGTCTTTGCCGATATCGACGCCGACACGCTGACGCTTGATCCTGAACAAGTGGCCCGTCGGATCACAAGAAAAACTAAGGCGATTCTTACGGTGGATATCTATGGTTACCCTTCACACGGACTCGCTCTGAGAGAGATTGCGGACAAGCATGGACTCGTACTCATCCAGGACTGCGCGCAAAGCTTCGGCGCCTATCGGGATATGCATCACAGCGGCTGGTGGGCTGATGTGGCGGTCTTTTCGCTCACCTGGGGCAAGGCGCTGTTTGCAGGCGAGGGAGGCGTGATTGTCACACCGCATCGCGATCTGTTTGAAAATTTGGTTGCTCAGACTCAGCATCCGCACCGCCAGCGACGGGATGTTCCACATCTTTCCAAAAACGAATTGGGAATGAACCTGAGAATAAATCCTCTTGCTGCCGTCTGGGCAGATGCGGTCTTTGATGACGCCTTGATTCGTGTGGACAAGCAGAGAAATAGCTGTCGAGAAATTCTGGCTCTTTTACGCCGAAATCGGATGAGCAAAATACAGATCTCGAAGAATGGAAATGTAAAGCCGTCATTTCACGCCCTCACGTTTGATCCTGTCTGTGGCTCAGAAGCTGTTGAATCCTTTCTGGTGCGGGAGAGTCCCTGCTATGAAATCGGCTGCCCGCCAATCAAGCAACCGCTCTATCGCGAAGAATCTTTCCGAAATCTCTATCGGATGGGGCGCACGGTGAAATTCAACAGATGTGCAGTCGCTGAGGAGCAGTGTGAACGGCGATTACGGCTCTTGAAGACCAACAATACATGGAGGGACAGATGAGCTGGCTTTGGTTCTTTCTGCCGGACGAGGCGCTGCCACTGATCATTGTCGGCCTGGGGATTGCGCTGATCCTTGGCCTGCTCACCGGACGTGCGGTTCTCGGCATCCTGGGTTTGATTCTGTTGTTGCCCATGCTGAGCCCCTTTGTGGAGGGCGCGATAGGAGTGCTACCTCCCTGGATTTCTCTTCTCATCCTCGTGATTGTCGGACTCGCGATCTTAAGGGGACTGGCGGCACTTTTCATTGGCGCGCGGGCCGCAGATACGATGGTGGGAACTCTGGCTGCGGATGTCGTACGGATTGTTGTGGCTTGTCTCTTTCTGCCGTTCCGAATGGCAGGATGGATCTTTAGAGCGATATCAAATGGGAGGATGTAAGATGGCTCTACGAAGTTCGATTACAGCAATGGTCCTGATTGCGGTGTTTTCCTTGCCGCCGGCAGCGACCGAGGCGGGCGGGTTGGGGAAGGCAGTGGCTCGTGGGGCAACCAAGAGCGTGTCAAAATCGCTGAATAAGGGACTCGCGCAGACGCTGCGTCGAGATCTTCTTCGTGACCGCAAAACACCGGTACGTGTCTTGCGACATGACCGTCATGTTTTTCGTTATACGACCAAGGCACAGGCACGGCGGGAGATCAGGAGCGGGCTGAGGCCAGGAACTCATATGACTTCAAGAGCTACGGCAGGACGTCCTCTAAGCTCCAGCAGTGCGCAACGACGCTATGGCATCCCGAAGAGACCCCAGGTACGAGAGACTATCCACCTCCAGAAGGGAGTCCCTGTTCGCTCCAACCGAGTCGTGGCCGGCAAACCCGGCATCGGTGAAACAACTTCTCCAAAGCGTATCCCTGCCAAGTCCATTGAGAAGGTAGTGTCACTGAAGTAAAAGAGGCTACTGCTGATAACTTGAACAAGACTTTGGGAGGGAAGGGGAGGGGAGGGAAGGGGAGGGAAGGGGACGTTGTTGACTAGCTGGACAAACTTCTAGTCAATATCTTCGAAACCCCAGAAGTCGATATTCCCAGTTGGCGCGCAACCTCGGCGAGCGCAA
>ORMF012509467.1_pt1 | contig 17951 bp, 21 predicted proteins | sample 1779871 | NCBI WGS metagenome assembly ORMF01 (sample SAMEA104232316, study PRJEB22302) | groundwater metagenome | biome: forest; feature: aquifer; material: groundwater | place: USA | collected 2011-08-07 | depth 5.4 m
ACGGGACCATTCCAGGGAATATCGGAAACGGCGAGGGCGAGGGACGCGGCATTGACCGCCAAGACGTCCGGATCATAATCCTCGATCGAGAGAACACTAATGATGACCTGCCCCTCGCGCTTCATGCCTTTCGGAAAAAGCGGACGAATAGTGCGGTCCACCACGCGGCCGGAGAGTACCGCCTCGTCGGAGGGCCTGCCTTCACGGCGCATGAATCGTGAGCCGAGTATCGCACCAACGGCATAAAATTTCTCCTCGTATTCTACGGAGAGCGGGAAATAATCTTTATCCGATTCTCTGCCCATCACAGCGGTCGCGAGAACCGCGCTGTTCCCGTAGCGCACGAGGACCGAACCATTTGCCTGATCCGCCCAATCGTTGAACTCGGCGGTCATCGTCTGTCCGCCGATTTCGACAGAATATTCCTTCTTTTCCATTCTCTTTTTGGGTGATGTTTAGATTTCAGCCTCCACCCTTCGACAAGCTCAGGGCAAGCTGCCTATCCAAACACCACGATTATGATAACGTTGAAAAGATACCACATATGCCAAAAAAAGGAAGTGCAGAAGCAGGAGGTACGCATAACCCTCGCCAGAAGTTGGACAAAAAAGACGAGCGAATCGCCGACCAGAAAGAAGGCATCGAGATCATACAGAAAATGGCTGCGGAATGGGGATTGTCCCCATCTGATACAGCCGCCTTATTTGGATGTCCTATAGAAACAAATGAAGCTCTCCCTGCACTCATAGAAAAGTTACATAGCATTGATTCTCAAGATATTTCAGACAGAATTGGTTTCATCATTGATATACAAAGCTCGCTCGAGTCAATTTCAGGGGGCGACATTGGGGTGCAGCGGCGATGGCTTTCGGCGAAACAAAAACATCTTGGGAATAAGAGCCCTTTGGAGTTATTCCGAAGCCGCCACCAGCATGAGCTTGCCCAGATTGTAGGATTGCTTCGCGAAATTACAGGTTCCTCCGAGTAAAAAGAGTTGTGTTACTATGCCCGCGTATGGGCGTATTCATTTTTCCTGCGATTGTGTCGATTGTCGTATGCATCACGGCGTTTGTGTGGGGCGGTCTGCAGGCGCTCTTTCTGGTCCTCTTGCTTGCGGTTCTTGAGACCACACTCTCATTCGACAATGCGGTCGTGAATGCCAAGGTCTTGACGCGCATGGATGCGCGCTGGCAACGAAGGTTCCTGCAATGGGGTATTCCCGTCGCGGTGTTCGGGACGCGCTTTGTGCTCCCTATATTTATAGTGTCTGCGGCTGCGGGACTTGCGCCACTCGTCGTACTCAATCTCGCTATTTTCGACCCCGCGCAATACGGTCACTATCTCGACGAGGCGCACGTCGCGATTGCGGCCTTCGGCAGCGCCTTCCTCTTTATGGTGTCGCTCAAATATTTTTTCAACGACAGGAAGACGGTGCACTGGATAGCGATCATTGAACGGCATCTATCGCGCTGGGGCGGTATTGAAGCGATCGAGGTCGCACTGACACTTCTCATACTTCTGGCGTGCGCCTTCATCGTCCCTCTCGAAGCTTCCGCGATCCTCATCTCCGGAATTATCGGTGTCGTACTCTTTGTCGTGATAGAAGGCGTTGCACAATCTTTTGAAATGCAGGCGGGCGCGAGCACTGCCTCGACCGGCGTCGCGCTTTTCGTGTATCTCAATGTCTTGGACGCGGCATTCTCGCTCGACGGCGTCGTCGGCGCGTTCGCGATTACTTCAAATCTGCCCGTCATCATCGCAGGCCTCGGGATAGGTGCCGTCTTCGTGCGTGCGTTCACGGTTGCCTTGGTGCGTGCGAAGACTCTGGATACGCTCATCTATCTCGAACATGGCGCACACTGGGCGATCTTCGGACTCGCCCTGGCGATGCTCACCACTATTTTCATACATGTGCCGGAGGTCATCACGGGCTTCATCGGTCTCGCATTCATCGTGCTGGCGTATATTTCCTCCCGCCGCGAAATGCGGCGACCTGCACCTCTACTGTGAAGATTACTCAACTCCCGTAATCCGTCCGATCTCGGAGATTTCTTCGGTGCTACTTCTTTCTTTTGACAGACTTTGAACGTTTCTTCAGCCATGCGGCGATTTCCTCGAGAGAGTGTTGTCGTTGTGCCGCAGCGATGATGAATTTCTCGGTCGCGGGGACAGGAAAAGTCGCCTCGTATCCGTTCAAATGCAAAAAGACTGTGGCCGTTGAAAGTGCCGTGCGTTTGTTCCCGTCGAGAAACACATGATAGGTCGCGATGGACTCGAGATACACGGCTGCTTTAGTGAATAAGTCGGTAAATTGTTCAACGTTCCCGAATGCAGTCTTCGGGCGATGAGCAATGGATTGCAGGAGGTTTTCTTCGCGTACGCCGAGCATTCCCCCTGTCTCCTCGATAACGCGGTCGTGAATGGCGAGAATATCCGCAGCCGAAAGATACTCCATGCTACTTGTCGGCAAGCCGTACGAGGAGCTTTCTGTTTTTGTCGATGAACGCGTTGGTCCACATGATGACATCAGGATTCACGTTCGCGTGGGTATCTTCTTGTGCCCGCATGGTAAATGCTCGAACCGAAGGGTGCTCGGAAAATTCAAGCATATCGCCCGCTTTAATGCGCAGTTTTCGGGCGGACTCCTTCGGGATTGTGACTGCGAGGGAGTTTCCGACGACGATGACCTTTTGAGACATATCAACGGGTATATTACTGTTATAACGGTATTATAACAAGAGCTGGTGGCGCGTCAAGCTCCCCCTACTCAACTCCCGTGATCTCTTCGCGATCTCCAATTTCTTTTTGGATTTCCGGCGCGGGATTTCCTGCATCCGATTGCCGCGTCCCCGAGCGGCCGCCGCGCAGGGGGCGCAGGGCCCGATAATTAATGAGGTAGCGTCGCGGATCCTGATCGAGGTCGAGAAAGTCGTCGGCCGCCTCTTTGAGTTTGAGGGAGCTGGAGCGGCCGAAAGAAACGACTTCCACCTGACAACCGCCGTGATTTTGGAGGTAGCGCACGAGAGGCACGAAGTCGCCGTCGCCCGTCAGGAGTATTACGGTGTCCAGCTTCGGCGAGGCGGTAATCGCATCTACCGCAAGCCCGACATCCCAATCGGCTTTCTTGGCTCCTCCCGCAAAGATCTGCAGGTCCTTGGTGCGCATTTCGACGCCGATCTTCTCCAGAGCGTCGAAAAACCCTTTTTCCTCGCCGGATTCGGTGGTCACCGCGTACGCGCGCGAGCGGATGAGGCGCCGGCCGGCGACCGCGTCTTTCAAGACGTTGCCGAAATTGACGCGCGCATGATAGATGTTCTTCGCGCTGTGGTAGAGATTTTGCGTGTCGATGAAGACACCCACGCGCTGTTCAGAATGTTTGATGATGGCCATAAGAATTAGGTGCTAGGAGCTAGCTTCTAGGGGCTAGTCGATGCAAAAAATACATTAAAACTTTTATAAAAATATACACTCACACAATCGTACTCCAACTGTTGCAAAAAGGAAACGAGTCGGAAAACCTAGTAGCTAGGTCCTAGAAGCTAGCAGCTACCTGAGAAGCTTACTTTTTCAAACCAAGTTTCTTCACCAAACTACCGTAGGCACGCTTGTTGTTCACCTCGAGGTACTTGAGGTGCTTGCGACGGTCGGCGACAAGGCCCAAAAGACCGCGGCGGGAGTGCTTGTCCTTGCGATTTTTGTCCAAATGAAGCGAAATTTCGGCAATCCGACGGGTAAGGACGGCCACCTGGACCTCGGGAGAGCCAGTGTCCGTGTCATGTCGGCGCCCTTTGGCTATTTCATTCTGTTTCTTACGCTTCGTGAGCATGGAGGGAATGGTATCACATTCCCCTTATTTTGCAACCTCTTTTGGCCTTTTTCTAGTGCCTTACTGAGCTGGTGCAGGGGCCGGGGCAGCAGGCGCGGCCTCGACTTTTACCAATTTAACGTTGAATATCAAGGTTGAATTTGCGGGGATAATGACCTTTCCTGCGGGGTCTTTCACGTCCTGTGCGCCGTATCCGAGAGAGGGCGGAACCGCCATCACCCGCTCACCTCCCACCTTCATGCCGTTGACGCCAAACTGGAAACCTGCGATAAGTCCCTGTGCGCCGAGCGTGAAGACAAGCGGCAGATTGCCATGCGCCTCCGAACTGTCAAAAACGGTTCCATCGGCGAATTTGCCCACATAGAGGACGGATACGACCGATCCGGGGGTGGCTTCAGCGCCGGTGCCGACCGTAATGTCCTGTGCCTGGACCTGTTCAGTGGTCGCTGGCGTGGCGGTATCACCGACCGCCGGAGCGGCAGTATTAGAATTTTTGTAAGCAAAATATCCACCAATCGCAACGATAATGATAACAACGAGCCCTACCCACATAGTTTTTCCATTCATATACATACTACGATAACGCATCAGGGCGAATGTGCAATAGTGGATAACGCGCCGGGAAGAGTACAATAATTTGATGGAGCCGCTAGCGTCAAAGATACGTCCTAAAACACTTGCTGAATTTGTGGGGCAGGAACATTTGACGGGAAAGGCGAAGCCTCTACGGGTTGCAATTGAGAAGAAAGAACTCTTTTCGTTCATATTGTGGGGGCCGCCCGGAAGCGGCAAGACGACTCTGGCGCGCATCTATGCGAATGCGGTCGGCGCCGATTTCTACGAATTGTCCGCGGTTGACTCCGGGAAAGAGGACATAAAGAAAGTCATTGGCGAGCGAAAAGTAAACCCACGACCGACTTTGCTAGAAGCTAGCAGCTTGAAGCTAGCAGCTCGAACAAAACCAAAGGTTTTGTTCGTTGATGAGATCCACCGCTTCAACAAAGCGCAACAGGATTTTCTCCTTCCCTTCGTCGAACGCGGTGACATCACGCTTATCGGCGCGACCACCGAGAATCCGAGCTTCGAGATTATTTCTCCGCTTCTCTCGCGTTGCCGGGTTTTCGTCTTGAACGAACACAGCGAAAAAGAAATGGAGAAGATAATTGCGCGCACAAAAATGAAGATTCTGAAAGACGCGAAGGACTGGCTCGTACAAATGGCCGCGGGCGACGCACGTCAGGCCATCACGACGCTCGAAACGACGCAGGCGCTCTACGGGAAGATAACGCTCGATAATTTGAAAGAGGCCATCCAGTCAAAACACCTCCGCTATGATAAAAAAGGCGAGGAGCACTACAACACCATCTCCGCATTCATCAAAAGCATGCGCGCATCCCAGCCCGACGCCGCACTCTACTATCTCGCGCGCATGGTGGATGCGGGCGAGGACCCGAAATTCATCGCGCGGCGCATGGTGGTCTTTGCGTCGGAAGACATCGGACTGGCGGTGCCGACCGCGCTCGTGGTGGCCAATGCGGTATTCGAGGCGGTGCATAAAATAGGATATCCCGAAGCGACGATAAATCTCGCGCACGGCGTCGCGTATCTCGCGCAGTGCAAAAAAGACCGCCGGTCGTACGATGCGATATTCGAGGCGCTCGACGACGTGAAAAAATTCGGCAATCTTCCTATTCCGATGAAAGTGAGGAACGCGCCGACGAAGCTCATGAAAGAATTAAAATATGGCAAAGGATATGAAATGTACGACAAAGAATCGTACCTGCCGGACACGCTGAAGAAAAAGAAGTATCTTAAATAATCTCGCCAACCCGCGCCCTTAATCACCACGAATCCCAATACTTCAGTTTAAACTGAAGTATTGGGATTTGACAGATATTTGATTGATATGCAAGACCTCAATCCATCAACGGTTTTTTCACGTCCACGTTGGTCGTTTGGTATACCCAATTGATCCAGTTGGAGTAAAAGACCTGCCCGTTGGCGCTCCAATTGCGGAGCGGTGTTTTTGTTTCATCGTTGTCGGGAAAATAATTCTGTGGAGGATTAATGACGATTCCTTTTTCTTTGTCCCGGAAATATTCTCCCGCGATGTCGCCGCGGTCGTATTCCGGATGCCCTTGCAGATACAGCTCGCGCCCCGAGCGGCCGACGATGAGATGCGGACCGACATCCGCACTCTCGATGAGAGCTTCCAACTCTTCGAAGTCGGCGATGTCGTCCTTCTCGATTCCCTTCCACCTCGAATGCGGGACCAGTATTTCGTCATCCATGCTCGTGAGGAACGGAGAACCGGACTCATGCAGGACGCGATGGGGAAAAATGCCGAATTGTTTTTTCTCATATGTTTTCGGACGGATACCATAGTGATGATAGAGCCCCGCATGCACCGCCCAACAACTAAAAATGGTCGAGGTGATATTCTGTTTCGCCCAATCGAGGAATCCGGTAAGTTCTTTCCAATACAATACGTCTTCGAATGCATGCTCCTCGAGATTTGCACCAGTAACGATGAGTCCATCGAGGCCGCTATGCCGCACCTCGCTCAACGTTTTGTAGAATGTGTCGAAGTGAGCTTGTTTCGACGTGGATTTATGGTCGTCGAAGTATGCGAAGGTCGGCCGTATCTGGAGCGGCGTGTTGGCGAGTAGGCGCAGGAGTTGGAGCTCTGTCCGCTCGACGACCGCGCTCGGCATGAGGATCAGTATTCCTATCTCTAGGGGACGGATGTCTTGTTGCTCCGCCCGCTCGGGAGAAATTTCGAGCACCGCCGCATCGGGGAGGTGCTCAAATGCCGGGAGCTTTTTATCGATGATGAGGGACATAGAGTGAATGTATCACGGCTAAAGATGGGTGGTACAATATTGTGCGACGCTCCGACTGGACTCAGCGTACACGTATGTCTGCGGACCTCAAATCCCTCAAAACCCAATTCCTCGAATACATCGAGATAGAAAAGGGACGGAGTGTGAAGACGGTGGAGAATTACGACCGCTACCTCCGGCGTTTTTTTGATTATGCAAAGGTAAAGTCCCCTACTGATATCACCGAAGCGATGGTGCGTGAATTTCGCATCAATCTCAATCGCTCGGCGGGTGTATCGGGCACGATGAAAAAGAATACACAGAATTATCACCTCATTGCACTGCGCGCGTTCCTCAAATTCCTCCGCAAGCGCGATGTCGACAGCCTCAATCCCGAGCGTATCGAATTGGCAAAGGTTGGAGGAAGGGACTTAGATTTGATTACGAGTGAAGAGCTGAACAAGCTGATGGCGGCCCCCTCCTCCGCTAAAGCTTCGGAGGGCAAAGGCGACCTCGTCATGCTCCGGGACCGCGCGATCTTAGAATTATTTTTCTCTACCGGCTTGCGTGTCTCCGAACTCTGCAGTCTTAATCAGGATATCGATCTCACCCGCGACGAATTCTCCGTTCGCGGCAAAGGCGAAAAAGTGCGCGTCGTATTTCTCTCGGCGTCCGCGAAAAAAGCGGTCGCGGAATATATCAAAAAACGCGGCGATTTCAGTGAAGCATTGTTTGTTTCATACGGTAACGGTGGAAACAAAAAAGGGAAAGATTCGCCGCGCATCACCCCCCGCTCCGTCGAGCGATTGGTAAAACAGTATGCGATAAAAGCCGGCATCACGCGCAAGGTCACTCCTCATGTGATTCGGCACTCATTCGCGACGGATCTACTGCAAGCTGGTGCCGATTTGCGTAGCGTGCAAGCACTCCTCGGTCACGCCAATATCGCAACGACGCAAGTCTATACACACGTCACCGACAAGCATCTGCGCGAAGTGCACCAAGCATTTCACGGGAAGCGCAGGAAATGATTTCTAGTGCGCAATTGTCAGGGTGAGACGGCGGGGATATCGCTTGATACGCACCGCATTTGAATATCGGGGCTCGTGTGCGATGTGGGGCACCGCGACACGGTACGCACCCATCGTGTCGGCGCGGACGACGTTGAATGCACCCCACTCGATACTCCCTTTTTCCTGCGGGGCTGCAAACAGGTGCAGTTGCTTATTATTGATTGGATGTTTCATACGTATGAGAAGACGGCTTGTCCCCTTTTGCCTTACTATACTCACGACGTATGATGTTTGAATGAAGCTCCTCTCGTGGAACGTGAATGGTATCCGCAGTATCCACAAGAAAGGGGCGCTCGTCCCCTTTCTCGAGCAGGTGAAACCGGACATTGCATGCTTTCAAGAGACCAAGGCAGAGGAGCATCAGTCAGAGGTGGACCTGCCGGATTACGAGGAATACTGGAATTCTTCCAAGGGGCGCAAAGGATATGCCGGTACGGCGATTTTCTCAAAAATCAAGCCTTTGGGCCTTATTTTCGGCTTCCCCGAAGATATTCTCAAGAAGTATAAGCTTAAAGATGGGTATGGAGACCCTAACGAAGAGGGGCGGGTAATTACCGCCGAATACGAGCAGTTTTTTCTGGTCAATGTCTACACCCCCAACGCAAAACCCGATTTGAGTCGCCTTTCTCTTCGCCATAAGCACTGGGACCCCGCATTTCTTGCCTTTTGTAAGCAGTTGGAGAAGAATGGTTCGACAGGCTCACCACATGGAAAGCCTGTTATTTTCTGCGGCGATCTCAATGTGGCGCATACGCCCGACGATTTGGCCAAGCCGAAGGAGAATGAAGGCGATCACGGTTTTACCAAAGAGGAGCGCGAGGGCATCGATACTATTATCGAGGCCGGCTTCCGAGATACGTTTCGGATGTTCATCAAAGGCAACGGACATTACAGCTGGTGGAGCAATTTTGGGAACGCGCGATCACGAAATGTAGGATGGCGGATAGACTACTTCTTTGTGAGCAAGGACCTTGTGCCGAGGGTTCGCTCTGCCAACATCCATCCGGACGTGCATGGGTCCGATCACTGCCCGGTGTCACTAGAGCTTGATATATAAGGATTTTATAAAGGACATACTCTCTCGGGGTGGGATATCCCCACCCTGTCCTTTACAATGTCCATTATGCATGTACCCTATAGGACAGGGATTGGAGCTGCGCGCTTTGATCCTTCCATACGCTTCGCGCCATGATCTTTCATTCTGGCCAATTTCGACTCACACAGCAGGGATTACATTCTTGCTAACGAGAAACAAGAGGCAAGAAGGGCTATACGCCCAGGACGTCAAACAGGCACACAACACCTACAGGACGCATAGCGTCCAAAATTATAGGAATAGTGCCCTCGTTACATCCTAAAAACTCCAGGCGCCAGGCAAACAAGGCCGTTTTCCAGTGATGGGCACACGTCTCATAGAGATGCACGCGTGCCCCCTCTGGGGGCGGCCTTTTGGCTTTGTTAAATCACGTGGTGTTTTTCCCGCAGTTTCTTGACCGCCGACTCGTCTTCTTCGGTTTTCCTGTCTTTCCCCTCTTCGCCGAGCTCCCGCAATTCTTTTTCGGGAAGTTTTGCCAATTCCTTTGTGCGAGACTCGAGATATTCTTCCGTATTTTTCTTCGGATCGTCCAGAACTTCTTCCAAGAGCGCATGCAATATCCATCCGATACGAGGCCCCGGCTTTTCGCCGAGTTCCATTAGTTTCGTGCCGTCAATTTTGAGCATGCCGACTGATACAGCGTCGCGCAGAGCCTCATCCACCATCGACATATATTTGCGCAGACGGAACGGATGCGCTTTTGGCCGGCCGGTGCCGATACGATCGCACACACGCAAGTTTAAAAGGTCGTTGATATTTTCTTTGCCCACGCGCGCTATTACCCTGCGCACCGCGGAGAGTGTTACGACGTCCGGATCGGAGAAGAACATGTGGGTGCGTACAAGCGTCGACACTTTGTCGGTAGTTTCTTTTGGAAACTTCAGGTCGTTCAGAATCTTTTTCGCCATGCGTGCGGAGACCACATCGTGGCCGTGAAATGTCCAGTCTTTCTTTTCGTCTGACCACACACGAGTCGCTGGTTTACCGACGTCGTGGAGCAATGCCGCGAGACGTACATCGAGCGGCCACTCCTTGTCCGCGGCGTGTTGTAAACTTCGCATGAGATGTTCGAACACGTCGAATGAATGTGCTTGATTCTGCGCACAGCCGATTCCCTCTTCCAATTCTGGAATGACGTACTTCAAAATAGCGAGCTTCTGAGCCACGTATAGGGCTTGCATCGGACGCGGACTTTGCACGATACGAATGAGCTCATCGCGTACGCGCTCGCGCGATATTTTTCCGAGCTGAGCCGCTTGTGCCGCGATGCCTGCGGCCGTCTGTGCTTCGATGACGAAATCAAGCTCGGCCGCGATGCGCACTGCGCGCAACATGCGCAGTGCGTCTTCTTCGAATCGTTCGTGTGGATTTCCCACGGTCTTGACACGTTTCGCGGCGAGATCTTCTCTGCCGCCGTGTTCGTCAACAAGCCTCGATTGCACTGCGTCATAGGCGATTGCGTTTATGGTGAAGTCGCGTCGCTTCAAATCGTCTGAGAGACTGTCGCTGAAATGCACTTCATCGGGATGTCGCGCGTTCGAATACTTCCCTTCTGTGCGGTAGGGGGTCACCTCGATGACCTTGAGCTTCGGGTTATCAGATTTTGTGACGACGCCGACAGTCCCGTATGCATTTTCGTAAAATGTATCTTCAAAAAGAGATTGGATCTTTTCCGGCGTCGCGTTGGTCGTGATGTCCCAATCCTTGGGCTCGCGGCCGATGATGAGGTCGCGCACGCATCCGCCGACCAAATACGCTTCGAATCCGGCAGCCTGAAGCGCATCGGCCACTTTCCGCACCTCATCGGGAACAGCGAGTTTTGTTTCCATATCTGACATTGTAGTGCATTATAGGCGTTACGCTCCCGTAGGCGAAGCCTTCGGAAGCGGCGTTCGGAGAAAATCAGAATATCGAATATTCTGATTTTGCTCCTCGCTGGCTCCCGTAAGCACATAGCTTTCGTGGGCGTCGCTCGGGTAGAATGAAAACAAGTTTTCATCCTTACCCTCGCTAGCTCCCGTGGTGAAACGGATATCACAGCAGTCTTCGGAACTGTCGTTCCAGGTTCGAATCCTGGCGGGAGCACTGGTTCAGCCAGTTTTTACCTTCTTTGCGGGTACCGGGAATCGAACCCGGGTCATTTGATTGGCAACCAAATGTTCTACCATTGAACCATACCCGCGATTGCGGATGATTATACAAGAGATATACGAGAACCCAAATTTACGCTACTTCTTGGCGGCAGGCAGGATAATTACTTGGAGGTCTTTGCGGTCATTCCAGAACGCTGTGGCGAGACCGGCGAGCGCGATGAGGACGGCAATCGTGGGCGCCCACGGACTCGCCCGGCAGGTTTCCACCAAGTACCAGAAGCCGAAGAGGAGTACGAACGGGATAAGGATTGCACCGGCGACCCATTCTTTATTGTACGCGAGCGGGACCTGTGGCGGTCTCCAGAAAAGTGCCGCGCACACCACGAGCGCATATACCGCGAGCAGGAAGAACCAAAGACGTGCGGACCCGCCCCCGGCGGCGCACATGTTCTTGAGAGCATCTTTGGCATTTGCGACCACGGATGATGTTACGGCGACGTCTGTGGTCGCGGTGGGCGTTGTACTTTTGGTCAGCTCCCCGCCGGTCGTCTGCGCCGGTTTTGCAGGAGCGATTACCGGACGTGGAGTTGCGACAGGAGACACGATGGGTGGCAGAATAGTCGCAACGCTTCCAGACGACAGTACCGAGGTCGTGACCACTGCTATGCAGACAGGCTGACCGGGCCCCTTTGCCGAGAGCAGGGTGATGCGTACGGGCAGATTACCCGCAACCAGCGTTGCCACGATGTCTGCGTGTATCCGTACACTGCCGGAAGGGCCCGCGCGTCTCGTCATTAAGTTGAATGGGACCGAAGTATTCCCCGCCGATCCAAAAACCGCTACGTACGAGCTGTCTTGCAGGGAAAATTCGAACGAGTGAAGGGCACCGTCGTATGTATACGGGGTGAATCCCGAAACTACTAAAGGTGCGCACGTGGAACCCCCCAGGGGCAGTAGCTGTGCCGTCTGTACCGAGAGTTCGGCCGCAGACGTTTGTCTTGGGAACGCAATAAAATTGGTAAGAATCCCCACAAGAGCCAGAAGGAGCGAAAGGAGCAAAAAGCGGATTGCTGTGTTTGTTTTCATAATGGCCTCACGCTAGTACATGGGCGGTATTACAGTCAAGGGACAAAACGTGTTCTTATACGAAACGGACGAAATGTTTGTGAGGTTGCATTTCCGAAGTGATAAGAGACACGACGTGTGATTGGAAAAGCGACCACGTACGATATCCCCTTTCTCTACGAAAGATCCTTCATTCTGTTGATATATCTTGAGTAACCTGTGGAAAACTCTGTGGATATGTGGATAAAGGACAAGAAAATAGTCCTAAAGACGTCCTTTTCGGATATAAAAGGCATATTTCTGGCCGTATTCTATTGAAAAGAGTGATTTCCTATGAAGGACAGACCTTGATAACGTTTCTTAAGAAACATACTCGCTGTGTTTTCACGTGAACCATGTTTAGAAGCCGATGGCTTCTAAAGGGGTGAAATATCCACAGAAACGTAAGAATTATGTAGATTTTAAGCCTATATAATGTCATTGATGATCCCAGACGTTATCAGGAAGAATGTTGGGAAAGGGGGCGAAGACATTGCGTGTCAGTTTCTTGCTCGACGCGGGTATAAGGTTATAGGTCGAAACTATCGCAGAAAATGGGGTGAAATAGACATTATCGCCATAAAGGATAATATCGTTCGGTTTGTAGAGGTAAAAGCAGTTTCACGTGAAATATCGAAGTTAGATGGTTCACGTGAAATGGACTATCGGCCAGAAGAGCTCGTACATCGTTCGAAGCTTCGTAAGCTTGCCCGTACCGCCACGCTGTACATGGAGGAAAGGAAGGATGGGAGGGAGTATCAAATCGACGTCGTGGGAGTCATCATGGACGAAGCCAAAAGGACTGCGCGTTGCCGACTTTTTGAACAGGCACTAGAGGATAATCTTTAACGGACAACGCTGTTCTTATTTGTCCTTTATGATGTCCTTTAGAAGGTGTGTTATCATGTACGAGTCGAATCCGCCTTTGCGGACTTCAGCGGGCTTTGCCTCGCCGAAGTCACGCTTCGGCGAGCGAATCTCGCCTTCGCTTTAAAAGAGCTTCGGCGTAGCGAGGACGGGGTGTCGTATACCGGTAGTACGCTTGGTTTGGGACCAAGTAGACCCAGTTCGATTCTGGGCACCCCGACACTGAATAGTGAGTAGGACATACCATGATACAAAACAGCATCGTATACAGGAATTCGAATAAATATAATCAGCTTTCGATCTCAAAGGCCGAAGGCGCGTTGATTTGGGACAAAGATGGCAAGGAGTTCATCGATTTCACTTCGGGATGGAACATAACAAATCTCGGTTGGAATCATCCGGAGGTGAATGATGCGGTTGCCGCACAGACGCAGAAGAATGTCCACGGCCTTTTGTGGGGCTCCGATCCCGTTCAGGAGGAATACGCGGCGAAACTTCTGTCAGCTTTGCCGCACGGATTTGATGCATGCGTAAAAGCTACCGGGGGTACGGAAGCGATCGAGGAGGCAGTGAAAATAGCGCGTGCGGCGACCGGCAGAGGGAAGATCGTCGGCTTCAGGAACACCTACCACGGACAACTCTTCGCTTCGCTCGCACTCGGGTCATCTCCCGAACGGCTCGAGAGAATTGCCCCGGTCGTGCCTGAAATCGTACAAATCGACTTTCCGAGCGAGTCAGCGGGCGAAGAGAACTTCGGGAGATTTCTCGCTCAACTTGAAGAAGTACTCTCGAGCCGGAGCGTCGCGGCGCTCTTTACAGAGCCCGGCATTATTACCGGCTGGGGCTCCATGTTGATAGCGTACCCCGGCTTTCTCAAAGCGACGCGCGTACTGACGCAGAAATACGGTACGCTTCTCGTTATCGATGAGGTGGGCACCGGATTTTCCCGCACGGGGAAATTATTCGCCATCGAACACGAGGGTGTTGTACCGGACATGATCGTTCTGGCGAAAGCTATCTCGAACGGTGCGGCGGCTATCGGGACCGTCGTAGGGAGATCGGAGATTTTCAACCCGACTCTTTCGTACACGCAACTTATCTCTACATTCGGCTGGACACCTATCGCATGCGCCGCCGCCCTCAAGACGCTCGAAATTCATCAACGGGACAAAATGTATGAGAATGCGGAGCAAAAGGGTGATTACACGATGAATAGATTGAGAGAACATCTCGGTGTCTCCATCGTCGACGTTCGGGGCAAGGGGATGGAGATCGGGATTCAATTCAAAGATGCGGAGATGTGCCGGAAGGTCGTCGATCGGGCATTTGGAAAAGGACTGCATCTTGTTGTCGGGAGCGATGAGGTCATGCAGATCATGCCGCCGCTTACCATATCGCAAGAACTGCTCGACAAAGGGTTGGATATTCTGATGGGCTCCATGGAATGAGCGTATGTGGATCGAATTGGCCCTCTTGAGCGGACTCCTTATGGGGGTACGTCGCATTTATGAGAAAGAGCTGACAGGCATATTTTCAAATTTCTCGCTCGGTTTTTTGCAACAAGCATTCTCAATTCTTCCCGCGGCAGTGCTCCTCTTTTTCTTTCCGATGCCGGCGGCGCTGGCATCTTTACCGTGGGATTTTTGGTGGCCCCTCCTCATCATCTGGCTCGTCCTCTACCCGGTGCAGGTGTATTTTTTCTACCGATCCCTTCGGGAGGGAGAACTGTCCGACGTCATGCCGATGACTGCCGTACTGCCGGTCCTCAATGTGGCAGTCTCGTTCGTCCTGATAGGAGAGCTCCCCACTCTTTTTGGGGCGATTGGCGTCGCACTTGTCGTTGTGGGTACATATTTCGTCCTTCTCAAACCGGATGGGCCGCGATTCGTGCGGATCAACAAGCCCGCGCTTTTCATGGTGTTCACCATGGCATCAATCTCCATCGGTTCGACGCTTGACAAAATTGCGATCCAGGTATCGACGCCCGTTTTCTACTCCTTCGTGAACATTAGCGGTGTCGTGATCGTTTTCTTCGTACTTATGTTCGCCTTCCGGCAACACAGAGAACTGAAATACGTACGCGAAAAATTCAATGTTCTTTTCTGGCTCGGCATCTTGTCTGCGATCTCCTTTGTGGCCGCGATGACGGCCTTCTCGCTCGCCCCGACCTCCTACACTCTGGCGGTGCGGACGGCAGGATTTCTCGTGCCCGTGGCGTGGGGGATTCTTTTTCTAAAAGAGAGTGTTTCGTCGCGTAAAATTCTGGCGCTCTCGCTTATAACCGCCGGTATTCTTCTGCTCGCGATCCAATAGATCACCTAGCGAGTCTTGGAAATCTGATCGATCAAGAGACGATTGAGCGCGGGGGCCTCCTGCGCATTGAAATCGGCAGCCTGGGCGGCGACGTCGCCGCCGAGAATAGTTGCGAGATCGAATCCTGTTTGTACGACAAGGTCCCTGTCGATATAGCTGAGTGTGATTGCGCGCAGATCGCGCTCAGCGGTTGTGGCACCTTCGCTGGTGGTGGTGATGACGCCGATTAGGTGTCCCCACGCATTGACCACGGCACCGCCCGAGGAGCCGCTTTGCGCTTCGATAACTCCGCCTAAAGATATGAGGTCCACTGTCTTCGTGTGGAAGGTGAGGAGATCTTGTATCGGTGTGACCGACGAGGCGGAGTAGAGGTCGGATTGTGCCGCGATACTGCCGATGAATTCTGCGGGGTAGCTTGCGACCAGAGCGAGGTCACCCAAAAAGCCGATTGCTTCGCGGGTGTCTACGGGAAGCGCGGGAAATTGGCTGGGACGTGGCGATGGAGACGATTCCGTAGCCGGGCCGGTGATATAGAGCAGGGCGTAATCGTGCTCGCCGGTCCCTGTCGCGTGATCGGCAATGATGTCTTTGGCGTGTTCTCGTATCCACACCGGCGGAATATAGAGTACCTCGGCGCTCCACATGGCGCGGGCAGGGGAACCGGCGCGAATCACGCACGACAGGTCTACCCGCGCGTCCTGCGACAGGAGAACATATTGCGCGACATGCGCGTTGGTGAGGATGACACCCCGCGGATCTATGATGACGCCCGATCCCGAGATGGGGCGGAGGCTTCCCGAGCGGGGTGCGCAGAGAATATTCACGAGCGCCGCACGCGTTTGCTCATTGACGAGCGGGAATCCCTGCGGGGGAAAGGGATACGGGTTCTGTGTACGCGCCACGGAAGAGTCGTCCGCATCGGTCGTTTTTGAGGTCGAGATCAGAGATGATGAGGCGGCTCCTGATACCACCGGCATGGAAGAGGGCGCGGTCTTCTTGACCGGCGTACTTCTGGGAGGAGTGGGTGGAGCGGGACTTTCTGTTTCTACCACCGCCGCAATCTGCCCTGCCTTCGGTGTCGTGGTCGCGATAGTTTCTGTAGACGACAAAGAATCGGGGCGCGAGAGATCTGCGTTCATCAGGAGGACGAGTGCAACGGCGACGACACCGAGTGCGCCCGCATTGGCGAGGAGTGAACGAATAGCGGGAGACATGCGCTGAATATACGCTCTCTTCTCCGTTTCCGCAAAAAAGAAATTCAGTGTATGCTTTTACGAACGTCCTCCTTCGCCAAGGCTTCGGACGGACACGCGGGATTGGTGTAATGGTAACACGGCAGTTTTCCAAACTGTAAATGCGAGTCCGATTCTCGCATCCCGCACTACTTCGCTCCAACGCCGGACGTTGGAGCTACGAAGTGCAAGCACAAAAACGAAAAAGCCGCACTATGGCGGCTTTTTCGCAATAACACTCTCGAGAGAATTATCGTTTAGCGAGCCGAGAGAAGTGAAAAGAAGTTTTCACTTCCGAGGGAGCGCTGACGATATGAGCGAAGCGATTATTTAACAGCGTCCTTCAAGGTTTTCGATGCGCGGAACTTAGGCACTCTCATTGCCTTGATCTGGATCGAAGCTCCGGTGCGCGGGTTTCTCCCCATGCGGCCGGCGCGTGTCTTCGCCTGAAAAATGCCGAGACCTGCAATCGAGACCTCGTCGCCCTTCTTGAGGCAGTCGGTAATCATCGCAATGACCGCCTCTACTGCGCGCTCACCATCGGCCTTTGTGCAGGAGATCGTTGCGGCGACCTTCTCTACCAAATCCATTTTATTTGCCATATATATTACGTTAATTAAGTAATGTAAACTTAGACCTCGACCCCCTCCGTCGCTAAAGCTATGGAGGGCAGGTCTACCCGACCATTTTGAGCCGTATATTCCGCCTGTCAATTGACAAAAGCACAATATCCACAGGTTTTGCGCCCTCAAATAATCGTCCCCGACGGTTACCCAGTATATGGCTCAATAGAGCCATCGGTGATTAATTATCCTGGTTTTGGTGATGTGTTAGGATTTACTCATGAGAGAACACGCGGAAAAACAAAGATACTTTTTCTATCTTGTCGGCGATGTCGCGCTGGCTAGGCGCACGCCGGAAGTTCGATGACCTTTATTTCAGCCGTTTATAAATCTTGCTCCGATGATCGATGATGCGTATTTTAATGAGTTTCTCAGAAACATCGAACGTATACGCTACTCGCCAATCGCCAACCCGCAGTTTAAAGAAGTCCTTGAATGCGGCGTGCAGTGGAACTGGTGTGAGAGTATCGAAATGTTCCGCGCGCCATTCGACGCGCTCAATAATCTGCCGACGCGTTGGCCTGTCGAGTCTCGCAAAATCGCGTTCGCCGACCGGAGTAAGTTCCGCGCGCCATGCGACCATAAAAGGCTACAAGTATTTCTTTTTAATCTCAGCAAGCGGTGTTCCGCGCCCTTTATCTTTCATTGCGGCACGAAGCCTTTTTTTTGCGTACGCGGTAAGTTCCATTCCGAAGTCCGGATCGTTCAAAACCTCCTGAACAGAAATCGCAACCGCCGCCCGAAGGGCAGGCCCAATCTCTAATTCTTTAGTAGCCATATGGTCAGCATAGCACAACGGCGTTTAGCGCGCGTACTCAATCACTCTCGTCTCACGAATCACACTCACTTTAATTTCACCCGGATACTGCAATTCTTTTTCTATCTTGTCGGCGATGTCGCGC
>ORMF011179365.1_pt1 | contig 17945 bp, 17 predicted proteins | sample 1779871 | NCBI WGS metagenome assembly ORMF01 (sample SAMEA104232316, study PRJEB22302) | groundwater metagenome | biome: forest; feature: aquifer; material: groundwater | place: USA | collected 2011-08-07 | depth 5.4 m
ACAGTTCACAGTTCACAGTTCACACCTTTTTATCAGATACTTGAAAAGGTCTGTCAAAGTCTTGCAAAGATGATTGTAAGGGATGGTGAAGGCGCAACAAAGCTATTGGAGTTTAATGTTAGCGGCGCAAAGACAGATAAAGACGCAAAAAAGATCGCAGAGACTGTTGCCAATTCGCCTCTTGTGAAGACGGCATTCTTTGGCGAGGATGCCAATTGGGGAAGAATAATTGCTGCAATAGGCCGTTCAGGCGCAGATGTGAAAGAAGAAAAGATAAATATATATTTCAATGGTGTGCTTGTTGTGTTAAGAGGTCTTGACGCAGGCAGAGAAAAGGATGCGGCAAAGGCTGTTAAGAATGAGAATATATGCGTAAAGATTGAGATGGGTTTGAGCAAAGGCAAAAAGACAGTCTGGGCAAGCGATCTGTCGTATGATTATGTAAAGATAAATGCGGCGTATAGGAGTTAGGGATTAGGGAAGAGGAGGTTTTTATGGAAGGTTTGGCAAAAGAGGCAGACAGGTGGTTCAGGCAGGCAGAGAATGATCTGAAGTCAGCAGAATGGAGCCAGCAGGGCAGTTTTCACGCGCATGCGTGTTTCTGGGCTCAACAAGGCGTTGCAAAGGCGCTGAGGGCATTCCTGTTCATGCAAAAGGAGGATGCAAGGGAGACTCGTTCTGTCAGCGAACTCCTTGAAAGGTGCCTTACATACGATGAAGACTTTAAGGCAATTGTTGAATCCGGCAGCAGATTAGATATATATTACAAGACAAGCCGCTATCCTGACAGCCTTCCAGGCGGCATACCTGCCGAGATTATCTCTGCCAGAGATTCCAAAGAGGCGATAAATATCGCATTGGATATTTTTGCCCTTGTGGAGGAAAAGAGAAAGGCGTATATTCCGGAAACGATGTAGTTAGATTATGAGAAAGGAGTCTTATTGGCAGATAATCTTATTTATATCCTTGCCTTCATCTTCGGCAGCATTGTAGGAAGTTTTTTAAATGTCTGCATCCACCGCATCCCGGAAGGCAAATCAATAATATTTCCATCATCCTCTTGTCCGAATTGCAATAATCCGATTGCGTTTTATGATAATATTCCTATTGTAAGTTATATTGTCCTTCTTGGCAGGTGCCGTAGTTGCAAAACCCCTATCTCGTTGCGGTATCCTTTTGTGGAATTTTTAACAGGTCTTTTTGCTGTAATAATATTAAAGACCTTTGGCCTTTCAGCGGGACTTCCTGCATATTTTATCTTCGCAGCAAGCCTTATTATAATAACATTCATAGATCTTAAATACCGGATAATCCCGGACATTATAAGTCTTCCCGGTATTGGTGCAGGCTTGTTGGCTTCTTATTTTTTGCCGGTCGGGATATTGAATTCTATCATAGGGGTTTTAGTCGGAGGCGGAACCCTTTTTCTGATTGCCTTTGGCTATCACTTTATTACAGGCAGGGAAGGCATGGGCGGCGGAGATATAAAGCTCCTTGCAATGATAGGCGCATTTCTTGGGTGGCAAGCCGTTATAATAACCTTATTCACAGGCTCGTTTATTGGCGCTGCTGCCGGGTCTGTATTGATGCTGGCAAAAGGTAAGGACAGCAAATACGCCATACCCTTTGGTCCGTTTCTTGCCGCAGGCGCGCTAATTTCCCTCTTTTTTGGAGAATACCTTATAAAATGGTATTTGTCGGGTATGTGAGTTATGGATAAGATAAAAAAGCCTTGGGGTATAAGGGGCCAGCTTATTGCAGGAATTACGCTTGTAACAGTGGCTGCCATAGCCCTTCTTGGATTTTTAAGCATCAAGATGCTGGAATGGAGCGCCTTGTTCAGAAAGGCTAAAGAGGCAGAGGTCATTGCCGCGGTTGTTCAAACATTTGTTCAGGACATGCCCCCGATTGAATATATCGGGGACAGGCAGGGGGCAGAGGCAAAGGGGTTCAGGGATTTTGTAAAAAGCATTATGGAAAAAGGCATAATAAGAGATATGGGTATAACAGATGAAAAGGGAAGGGTATTTTTTGTTACAGGCAAGGGTGTGCCGACAGACAAAGACGATGGGAGGCTGCTCTTTTCTGTTAAAGGATTAGCGGTGAAGATGACAGGCGGGGGGTGGTTTGAGGGGGTTGGAAAGGAATTGTTTATATCAACCTCCGTGAAGCAGGGGTCGGGGGCAGCGGGCTTGGGGCTTGGGAGATTAGTCTTTTCCATGCCTCTTTCAGATATAAAGGAAGAGGGCGCAAATTTCAGAAGGTTTATCCTTTTCTACGCCTTGTTTGATTCGCTCATTATAATAACGTTCGGCATCTATCTATTTTCCAGAGGCATAATAAGGCCTATGGCGCTTCTTAAAGAGACCGCTGAAAGCATAGCGGGCGGCAGGCTTGAACAGAGGGTCAATATAAAGGCCTCCAATGAGATAGGGGGCTTTGCCTCATCCTTCAATATAATGGCTGACAAACTTGAGGAAAAGATAAAGACGCTGGAAAGGCTTAATAAAGAACTTACAGCCATGCAGGGAGAATTGATAAGGTCTGAAAAACTTGCCACTGTTGGCAGGCTTGCAGCAGGCATTGCCCATGAGATAGGAAACCCTCTGGGCGCAATACTCGGTTATGTTGATATACTAAAGAAACAGGAGTCAGAAGTCAGAGGCTTGCCCCCGAGCGTATCAATCGGGGGTCAAGGGTCAGAAGAAATACTTATACGGCTTGAGAAAGAAATATTAAGGATTGACAGCATAGTGAGGGGCCTTCTTGATTTTTCAAGACCGTCGATCCCGCTCAGCGGGACGAAAAAAGCTGCGCATAATATTGATATAAACCGGACAGTAGAAGATTCCGTTGAAATACTTTTGCCGCAGTTTTCTGCAAACGGCATATCATTTGACCTAAAGCTTGACAAGGATATGCCAAATGTCCTCATGGATGATGGTAAGCTTAAACAGGTTCTGCTGAATATATTCATCAATGCAAAGGATGCGATGCCTGAAGGCGGAAAGATAAGTGTAAAGACAGTGGTCAGTGGTCAGTGGGCAGTGGGCAGGAGAAGAAAAAACGATATAGCAGATGCGGACATTGCAGGTATACGCACTCAAACTTTGGACCGCAGCTATGTTATAATTTCTATTACTGATACTGGAAGAGGCATTAGGGAAGAAGACATCGGCAAGATATTCGACCCGTTTTTTACAACAAAAGAGCAGGAAAAGGGGACTGGCCTTGGGCTTAGCGTATCTCTTGGCATTATAGAGGCATACGGCGGTAATATAAAGGTAAAGAGCAAAGAAGGAGAAGGCGCGACATTTGAGGTGTTTTTGCCAATATGAAGATTTTAATCATTGACGACGAAGAATCCATGCGCCACATGCTTTCCATAATCCTGAAAAAGGAAGGCTATGATGCGGTTTCTGTAGAAAGCGGCCGGCAGGCAATTAAGATGCTGGAGAAGGAAGATTTTGATTTTATACTCTGCGATATAAGGATGCCGGAGATGAACGGGATGGAATTTCTAAAAAGCCATCAGCTATCAGCTATCAGCCATCAGCCTGTGGTCATTATGATGTCCGCTTACGGCGCCATTGACACAGCAATCGAGTGCATGAAACTCGGCGCATACGATTATATTTCAAAGCCATTTAAGACAGATGAGATTATACTTACATTAAAAAAGGCAGAGGAGAGAGAAAAATTAAAGAATGAAAACAGCAAGTTTAAGCAGATACTTCAAGCAGAATATGATTTTAAAAACATTGTGGCAGAAAGCTGGCAGATGCTTAATATATTCAAGCTTATAGAAAAGGTGGCTGATTACAATACCACCGTGTTGATAACAGGCGAGAGCGGCACAGGAAAAGAACTTGTTGCACGGGCGATACATTATAACGGCATAAGAAGGGATAAGCCTTTTGTTGCCGTAAACTGCGGGGCTATACCTGAAACGCTTATTGAAAGCGAGCTGTTCGGCCATGTCAGGGGCGCATTTACAGACGCAATAAAGACAAAGACAGGGCTTTTTGAAGAGGCCGATAAAGGCACAATATTTTTAGACGAGATTGCCGAGCTTCCAAAGGATTTGCAGGTTAAGCTCTTAAGGGTATTGCAGGAAGGCGAGATAAGAAAGGTAGGCGATACAAAATCCATACGAATAGATGTAAGGGTAATTGCGTCGACTGCAAGGAATATCTCTGAAGAGATTAGGAAAGGCAATTTCAGGGAAGACCTCTTTTACCGCCTGAATGTTGTAAACATAAATCTGCCGCCGCTGCGGGAGAGAAAGGGAGATATACCAATCCTTGCCGGGCATTTTTTAAAAATATACTCTGATAAATTCGGCAAGCCGCTAAAAGGCATAGATAAAGAGGCAATGGACGCTATTTCAAGCTATCAATGGCCCGGGAATGTAAGAGAATTGGAGAATGTGATGGAGAGGGCAGTGATACTTGAAGATGCAGATGTGATAACACAGAAGAGCCTTCCGTTTTTCCAGACACCAGACACCAGACACCAGACACCAGGTTTTTCTATAAAGAAGGCAGAAGAGGCTATTGAAAAAGAGCTTATAAAAAAAGCCCTTGACGCAACAGGCGGCAACAAGACAAAGGCAGCTGAGCTTTTAGAGATTAGCCACAGGGCTCTTTTGTATAAGATAAAGGGGTATGGGTTGTAATTTTATTGACAACGAGATTTAAAATAGTTATACTACGGTATAATTATTATCATACCGGAGGTCTTAATCAAATGAAGGCAATTAAATTTGCAGTAAGCATACCCGATGAAGATTATAGGGAGCTTGAGAAAATACGAAAGAAGGAGGGGTTGTCAAGGAGCGGTGTTGTTACAGAGGCAATAAGGTTTTTTAAGGGGTATAGGGAAAAAGAAAGGCTCATAAGGTTGTATGAGGCAGGATATATAAAGAAACCTGAGAGGTTAGCCGAGATAAAGGGGTGGGAAAGGGTTTCCATAGAGACATTTTCTAAAGAGGGGTGGAAATGAAGAGGTGTGAAGTCTGGTGGGCAGAACTGCCTCCTCCTATTGGGAGACGACCTGTAGTGTTGCTTTCAAGAGATGAGGCATACGCTGTAAGAAATGCCGTAACGGTTGCAGAGGTAACTACTGCTATCCGTAACATACCTGTTGAGGTTCCCATTGGACAGGAAGATGGACTACCTAAAAGGTGTGTGGTAAATCTTGATACCATTGTTACGGTGAGGAAGGAGCTCTTAAAAGAGAGGATAACACTTTTATCCAGTGAGAAGATAAAGGAGATAAACGATGCCATCAGATTTGCATTGGATATAGATTGATACATCCATTGCCCTATTTCAACCGCAGGGCGGGCAATGCCCACCGATAAAATATGGAAAGTTCGTAAAGGATGGAGGTAACAGATATGTTAAAACAGTTTACACTTGAATACTGGATTGATGAGGATTGGTATGTTGGGAGACTCAAAGAGGTTCCTGGGGTTTTCAGCCAGGGAGAAACCCTTGCAGAACTGGAGGAAAATATTAAAGAAGCGTATAGACTAATGATGGAGGAAACAGAAGAGGATATTAAACCTCAGGCTGCAATATATACAAAGGAAGTTGGAGTAGATGTGTGAAGCGCAGGGAATTTATCCGGGAATTGACAGGAGCGGGGTGTTATCTAAAGCGTCACGGTTCTAATCATGACATATATGTTAACCATAAAAATGGAAAGAAAGCGCCGGTACCCAGACATTCTGAAATCAAGGAAAGCCTTTGCAGGCTTATCCGAAGGCAATTGGGATTGGATTGATGAGTAGTGCAGGGCGGGCATTGCCCGCCAAATGATTAGGTGGATGCCGCCCTACAAACTGACTGACCCTGAAAAAATTTCATAGTTTATGCAAAAAGTAATATCATCCCTTCGGACACATATCTTAAAATCTCTTAACTTTCAAAGACTTAACTTTATATATTATCTGGCATAGAAGTTGCATCGTTACTTAAGCAGGAGAATGAAGGATGAAGGGTGCGAAAGGTTTTTCACTGATTGAACTCCTTATAACCATTGCTTTAATGGGTACTTTGACTGCGATAGCGATATTGGGCACCGAGGGTATAAGGACAGGCTACAAAGTCAGGGGCGCAGCAAGACAGATATATTCAGATATGCAAATGGCAAGGCTTGGTGCAATAAAGGGTGGTAGAAAATGGGCGGTCTGTTTTTCTCCTGGCAATGCTAATTTTACATCCTATAGCATAAGAAATACCTCTGGCGTTGATAATAACCTATGCACAGCGGACGACCCCACCACTGGCGCTGCGCCATTCTATCGTAAAGATGTTGATCTTTCCTCAGGAGATTATTCTACTCTGACATTTAATGAGAATTTTACCGGAACCAATGTAGAATTTAACCCCAATGGCACTGCATCCAGCGGTAATGCAACGATTACAAAGGATGCAAAGACTGTAACAATTACGGTTAATGGAAATACAGGTAATATAAGAATGTAGTAGAAGAGGGAGATGGAATATGCTGAATCAAAAAGGCTTTACCCTTTTAGAGGTCCTGGTGGCCATTGTTATTCTTTCTATCGGCCTTCTTGGTGTTGCGTCAATGCAGACTACAGCGATCTTAGGCAATACCTCTGCCATGAATAGAAGCCGCGCCATTGGGCTTGCAGAGGAGATGGCGGACAGGATAAGGGTAAACGCAGGGACTACACCTAATATCTACAATGGGATTGATACCAGGGTGGTCGTTTGTGTAGGTAGTGAGCCTGCTTTGGGGGATTGTAATCAATGGCAGGCGAGACTTTCAACATCAGGGCTTCCCAATGCCTTTGGCACGGTTGCTGTTCAAATGGATTCCCCGATTTCAAAGACAGCAACAATCACTGTTACAGTTACATGGGGGATAGGCGCAACCGGCAGCGTAACATTTACAACTATCATGGAGACATGGTTGACATGAGAAGACAAGTCGCAATATACAAGATGCAAGATATAAGATACAGAAGGGATGACAAGGGTTTCTCCCTTGTTGAACTCTTAATAGCCATGGTTATTGCCTCTGTTGTTGGAATAGCAGGGGTTAGCATATTCTCATCCAGCAACTGGTCGTATAAGACGCAGGAGGATATAACAGAGGCCCAGCAGAATGTAAGGGTGGCCACAGATAGGCTTGCAAAGGACATAAGGATGGCAGGGTTTGGCCTGCCGGATCCGCCTTTCAGTCTTACTATAGGCACAGGGACATTCACATCGCCGATAACTGTTACAAATAGTACAATAGCCCCTGACACCATAACCATTCTTGGGATCGGGTATGAGGCGGGGACATTGGATACTACTACAGCGATTGTTAATTGCGGTAATGGTGTTCAAGCAAATAATAGCGGAGCTAACTGCATCCGACTAAGCGCCCCTGCCACGGATAGTATTGATAGATTTTTTAATGGCGCCGGCGCCTTTCAAACCACCAGAATACACATTAGCCTTGGAGGGGCAAGATACATCCAACTTGCTGCGGCAGGACATAATCAGGCAAATAGGACATTAGTACTTGGAACTCCAACTACCCTTGACAGAAGCTACCCAGACAATACCCCTGTCTACATTATTCAGGCAGTTCAATATACGATAGCAAATGACCTTACAGGGTGTTCAGCTACGAATCCATGTTTGGCAAGTAATGATCTGACAGAACTCAGGGGTTCGGGGAGGCAGGTTCTTGCCGAAAACATAGAGGACATCCAGTTTGCATATGGCATAGATGCAAGTCCGAGGGATGGGAAGATGGATGACGCTGCCGATGGGACCGCCGGTTATGCCAGCACAGATTTCCTTAATGCCCCGACTGATGCTTCCAGTATAATAGCTGTCAGGGCAACTATTGTGGGAAGGACAAGGAATCAGGATATGAAAGGGCAGACTGGTTTTAGAAGCCAGTGTTTTGAAGACCGACCTGCGGATGCCGGCACCACTAACTGTACAGGTGCAGGCCCCGATGGCTACAGACGGAGGACTTTGACAAAGATTCTAAAGATAAGGAATCCGAGGTCAGGGGCGTAAAAGACAGAAAGAGGTTCAATATGAAGACAATAAATAACGAAAGAGGCGCGATACTTATTACAATGCTCCTTCTTATGGTTATCATCACCCTTCTTGGCGTGATTGCCATAAATACAACAACTATAGATATCCAGATAACAGGATATACAAAAAGGGAGGCGCTTGCCTTTCAAGGCGCGGAGGCAGGGATTGATTTGAGCATACCTGTTATAGAGAATACCATAGCCAACAGTGCGCTTACTCCGGCATCCATTACTGTTAATGGCACAATCAGCGACCTTACAACAATCAGCGGTGTGGCTACAAACCTTGAAAGCGAGATACAAAATGATCAGGTTGACCCAGAACTTTCTACTTTTAATACTGATATTTCCATTAGCAACATCGGTCAGGGGGTTGCAGTCAATGTGGATATAGACAGGCTCTATTCCTATGTGCTTCCAGGCGGGTCACTGGAGTTTGCATCAGGTTATGAAGGCACGGGCGCCGGGGCCGGGGGCGGCGGGGTTGGGGTTTTATATAGAATAGATAGTCAGGGGACTTTGTAAAACAGGAGGTTTATATGTATAAAAATATCTGGAGGTTTATAATAGCAGGTTTATTTTTGGTTTTGACAATAAGCCATTCTGCGCTGGCAGAACATACATGGTATACCGGATATGTTCTGGATTTTTCAAAAGGTTCCATAAAGGTTAATGATAATAGTTATCCGGTGGACCCGGAGGTAAAAGTGATAGAGCAATATAAGAAGCAAGATTCTATATATGAAGCGGCTAAAAAGGTTGAAGATGTGCTGCCCGGCCAGATGGTGACTATAAAAATAGAAAATGGTTATGTTACAGAAATAAATATAATAAGATACCGTTGAAAATGATACGGAGAATTGTGATATTTAAAAGGAGGAAGCCATGAAAAAGATATTGATATTCTTATTGCTGACAGCGCTGATGCCTTTATCGGCCTTTGTTAGCACTGCGTATTCTGCAGGGGAAACCAATGCAGATTATACCTCTACGCCGACCTTTGTCGGCTCTGCTGTACCCCCGCTGGTAATGATGCTCATGGGAAGGGACCATAAACTTTACTATGAGGCGTATAACGATGCCTCTGATATAGATGAGGATGGTCAATTAGATATTGGCTACAAACATTCTATAGATTATTACGGCTATTTTGATTCACACAAATGTTATAACTATGTCTCTACCGGCACTGCCAAGTTTGTGCCGGTAAGCACTAACACTGATAAATTCTGCGCTGCCGGGTCTGGATACTGGAGCGGCAACTTCCTGAACTGGATGACTACATCAAGGATAGATGCCCTGAGGAAGGTCCTTTATGGCGGTTACAGGTCCACGGACAGCAGCGCTGAGACAGTACTTGAATCTGAATACAAGCCTCAGGATGCGCACAGCTGGGGCAAGGAGTTAACCGGAACAGATACAAACAAACTTACGCCATTTACCGACCCTTCAGGCAGTGGAACCCTGCCGACAACTGCTGTAACATGGGGCACAGCCGGCACATCGCAGAAGATATTGCTGGTAACCTATGACGACAATGTAAGCGGTCTTTTTGGAAATAACCATACAGACCTTGTCAACTCCTATAGTGTATGCAGCTACAACTCATATAACTACATCGGTGACTTTAACTATACAGGCATAAATCCTGCGATTAATCATATAGACACAGGAAACTTCTTCCTTGTCACAGAATTTCAGGTAACCGCATCCAACAACGGCACATGGTCATTTGCAGTGGATGGAGACGATGGAGTGGAAGTTGAGATATGGGATAAGAACTTAAATACCAACACGGTAGTTGCTTCATATTATGGGGCGCATGGCCCGTCATGCGGCACAGTGCCTGGTTGTCTGACAACTCCAGCAGGCCACATCGCCGGCACCATAAATCTCACTACAGGCTGGCATAGGATGATAGTAAGGCACCGTGAAGCTACAGGAGGGGATGGCGTTAAGGTATGGTATAAGGTGCCTGGCGACACTACCTGGCGTGTGTTTGGAAGCATAACCGGCACAGGGCTATCATATTATATAAACTTTAGGGCGCCGAATATAATCAATTCCGGCACTGGCATTGCTGAAGTCGTCCGGCTCAAAACCACAAGCTTTATAACTACCGGTGAACCTGCTTATGACGCCTCCGGCACAGGAACAGTTACCTGTTCCGCAGGAAGGCACCTCTTCTGCATGACAAGCCTTTCTGACGGTGCTACGCCTGTTATCAGGGTTTTGCAGAATCAGAGTAACAGGATATGGGACTGGGCGTCTAAAGAAAGACCGGTATGCGATACATCCCTGGGGGTTCCTACGGATTACTTTATCAGGGTTAAGGCCTGCGATTCTACCGTTGGTCTGGAATCAAACTGCAAGGCATATCCAAACAGCCCGCCATCCAAACCTACAGGGCTGTTTCAAAAATTCGGGGAAAGCACTAATAAAGTCTGCTCAAATACCTTCTTATCCTGCAATGTGGACGCAGATTGCAGTGGTTCCCCTGTAAAGTGCATAGACGGCGGGTCTATGTTCTTCGGGCTTATGTCCGGGAGTTACACGAAAAACCTGAGCGGCGGGGTTGTGAGGTGGAATTTAGACTCTATAACCCATGCTGTGGATAATAGGAATGTGGGAATTATTAAGACCGCATCCGACAACCTGATAAAAACCCTTAATAACTTGACGGTAAAGGGGTTTAGTTATACCGCCGGCTATTACTATAATGACAATTGTGGCTGGATAACCGGTACTTCATTGACCGAAGGTCAATGCAGGATGTGGGGGAATCCTATCGGCGAGATGATGTATGAGGCAGAAAGGTATTTTGCAGGGAAAGGCGCCCCTCTGTCTGCTTATTCATTAGGGACAAATGCTGTTGGCACCGATGATAGAGTCCTTGGATTGACAAACGCCGGAGAGAACCCGACTACCGACAACAACTGGATTGACCCTTATCTAAAATATCCGAGTTGTTCAAAACCATTCATGATAGTCTTAAGCGATGTCAGTCCGAGTTATGACTCTGACCAATTGCCGGGTGTGGACACTAATTTTGGCTCATACACGACAACATCAGCAGACCTCACTAATATTAATGTAAAAACTTTGACAGATACCATAGGCGCAGGGGAGGGGATAAACGGCGCCAATGCCTTTATTGGGCAGGTTGGTGCGTCGACGGACAGTATCTGCTCGTCAAAGGCAGTTACAACCCTTGGCAGCGTAAGGGGTTTGTGCCCTGAAGAACCTACAAAAAAGGGCTCATACTATTCTGCAGGCGTTGCTTATTACGGGAAAAAGAATGGTAGTGACGGCTTTAGTACTAATAATGGCAACAGGCCGAATGTTACAACATACAGCGTTGCCCTCATATCCCCTGTGCCGGAGATAAAGGTAGTTGCCAATGGTAAAACTGTGACGATAGTGCCTATCGGGAAATCCGTGAGCGGATGTTTGGGTGTAAATGCTGCCTGTGCAGCTAAGGCGACATTAAGCTATAACAGCGCGCAGAAGGGATTGACAATAACCCCTAACAACTCATCTATGTTCTGCCCATCAAACCAGATTGTTGATTTTTATATAGAAACCCTGACATCTGCCCACGGCAATTTCAGGGTCAATTTTGAAGATGTGGAGCAGGGTGCTGACCACGACATGGATTCTATTGTTCAATATACCTATGATGTTTCAGGAGATAATATTACCATAGGTCTTAACTCCAGCTACGCCGCAGGTTGCATTGACCAGATACTGGGTTTTGTCATCACAGGCACAACAGAGGACGGGGTCTACCTTCCTGTTAGGGACCGGGATTCAGGAACAACGGATGCTGATACGTCTGCCACGGTTGCAACTATGCCTACAACATGGACAAGGACATTTACGGCGTCTGCCGCTGCACCCGCTGCAACACTGCTTAAAAACCCGCTCTGGTATGCGGCCAAGTGGGGCGGATTTGAGGATCAGGATGGAGACAACAAGCCTTATACAGACAGCACCTGCGGGACCGCAACCCCGAATGCAAAATGCTCGGAATGGGACAAAGACGGTGACGGAGTGCCTGATACCTATTTTCTTATCAGCAACCCATTGAAGATGGAACAGCAGTTGACGCAGGTATTTGCGGATATCCTGAAAAAGAGCGCCTCCGGCACATCCGTTTCAATTCTGGCGACCTCTGCCGAGGGCGAGGGCGCGCTTTATCAGGCATACTTTTATCCTGAGAGGATAATGAAAGACGGGACAAAGAGGAATTGGCTGGGATATTGCAGAGGCCTGTTTCTGGATTCTTATGGAAATCTGCGGGAGGATAGCAACAGCGATGCCGCACTCATATTTGCGAATGACAAGATACTCAGAATGAGGCTGGATACAACTGATAATTCGGTAAAGGCTGACCTGTATAATGATGCGAATGAGGACGGCATTATTGATACAGCTGTGGGGTCCCCTGCAAATACGGTGGGCATTGATGATGCAGCGTCTCTATGGGAGGCAGGCGAAAAACTTGCCAAGAAGGATAAGAGCACGAGGAATATCTATACATGGATAGATATCAATAATGATGGTCTGGTTGATAACGGCGATTTCAGCAGTCTTGCTGGAGAGGCGCTATCTTTGGATTCTACAAATAACACCGCCCTCAAACCATATCTGGGGGCAAGCAGCGCCGTTGAGGCAACGAATATTATCAACTTTACACGGGGAAATGTTGTAACAGGCTATAGAAACCGATGCGCCCCTATTAAAGTTACGGGTTCGCTAACCAGGGAGACAGGGTGCTCAGGGGCTTCAGAAGAGGCAGGGACAGTAGAGAGGGTGTGGCCGCTTGGCGACATTGTATACTCCACGCCTACAACGGTCGCTACTCCAAAAGAGCAGTATGATCAAATCTATGGAATAACTTCATATACCGAATTCAGAAAGTTATATAAGAACAGGAGAAATGTTGTCTATGTCGGCGCAAACGATGGTATGCTTCATGCCTTTAACGGAGGGGTATATACTGCAGGCGATAATGCCTCTACTACAACCGTAACGGAACATGGGCAGTTTGCGGCCAACCCCACAACTGGCAACGGATGGTCTTTAAACCCGGAGAGAGGGGAGGAACTGTGGGCATTTACCCCTTATGATAACCTTCCGCACCTAAAGTGGCTTACGAGTACCGACTACAAGCATGTCTATTATGCTGACCTCAAGCCAAAGGCAACTGATGTGAGAATATTTTGCGATACTACCAATACGGATACGACTCCGAACTGCATAAGTGGCCAGAACGCTGTTTCACATCCCGGCGGTTGGGGTACTATCATTATTGTAGGAATGAGGTTTGGCGGAGGGCTCATCAATGTAGCAGGGGATTTTGATAATAATGCACTTACCCCCGATACAACAAGGCCATTCAGGTCTGCCTATTATGTCTTGGATGTCACAGATCCGGAACAGAAGCCAAGGCTGCTCTGGAGGTTCACTAATGCCAACCTTGGCCTTACAACAAGTTATCCTGGCATAGCCCATATAAAAGTCAGCGCAACGTCAGAAAAATGGTTTATAATAATCGGTTCCGGGCCTGACAATCTGGCGCCTCCGTCTTCGAGGGGCTATGACGGTTCAAGCACCCAGCAAGGCAGGGTATTTGTGGTAAACCTTTTGAACGGGTCGCTATCATTCACATTTACCAATCTTGGGATAAATAATGCCGGTTTAGCCCTTGATGCAAATACATTCATGGGAGATCCCACTGTAATGGATGGAGACCTTGATTATACCAGCGATGTAATCTATATAGGAAGCGTCATTGGCACAACTGCCGGAAAGGTATATAGAATAAATACGAATCAAGACGCCAACCCGGCTAATTGGGCGTTATCAACCCTTATAAATCAGGGGAAACCCCTTCTTGTCGGACCGTCTGTTTCAAAGGACAGCCGCAATAACTTCTGGGTGTTTTTCGGAACAGGAAGATTTTGGGCTACTGCTGATAAGACCAATTCTGAGCAGCAGACCATGTATGGGATAAAGGATGCATGCTGGAAAACTAATACTACAGGAACCCCTTGCCCTGCCTCTGCTAATCCATACTTGCAGTCTGCTCTTTTAAATACGAGCACTTTATCAGTTTGCACAGCCGCCGCAGGCGGCGGGATTTATGATTCAAGCTCTGGAACTTGTGGATCCGGCACCCTGGCGTACAGTTCCTATACCGACCTTCTTACGGCAGCAAGGGCAGCCTCGGGTTGGTATTTAAATCTGACCAACCCAACTACGCCGAGTGAAAGGGTTATAGCCAGAAGCGTTGTCCTCGGAGGATTGCTTGCTTTTACTACCTTTACCCCGAATAGCGACATATGCGCCATGCTGGGTGATAGCAATGTATATGCCCTCTACTACGAGACAGGGACAGCCTATATAAAACCTGTGATAGGCTATAGCGGGACCACTATACTGAGAAGCAAAAGTCTTGGCAAGGGTATGCCAACCACGATAGGCGTTGCTGTAGGTAAGAAAGTAACAGGTTATGTCCAGACTTCCACAGGCGCAATAGTGGAGATTGAAGCAGAAACTCCCATTCCTCCGAAGAGCGGAGCGGCAGGCTGGAGAGAAAAAACAGGCGGCGGCGGGACAGTGGATATTGAGGAGATTTATAAGCATATAGTTAAGTAAAAGTGAACAGTGGTCAGTGAAGACACTAATCAGTCATCACTGGCCACTGTAGTTATGGGAGGTTTTTTTGGAAAAGAAGATATGGGAAGAAAGACGAAAGAAAAAGATTGTTCTGCCAAAGGAACCCGAACCTGAGAAAAAAGATTATAAAAGATGGACGAAGTATATTATTGCCGGCGTCTTTATTATCCTTTTATTTATTATCTTAAGAGGCAAGAAAGAAAAGATAGAGATTCCATGGCCGGAAACCGCAAAGACCGCAGCCCCTGTTGCTGCCCCTGAAAAGGCAGAGACCACTGAGCCGCCTGTGCCTCCTGCTGGTTCAATCTTGAAGATTGAACCAGTAATTGAGACTCCGCTCCCGCCTAAAAAGAATACCCCTCCGGAGATCCTGTCAGTAAAGTTAAGCCCAAAGATTATTTACCCGGGAACCAAGATAAAGGCAGAGGTTTCAGGCAAGGATGCTGATGAGGATGACGAGGTTACCTATTTTTATGAGTGGCGGAAAAACGATACTGTCTTGCCTGATAATATCCAGCCGGAGATTGATACAAAGGGTTTTAAGAAGGGCGAGCTTATAACCCTGTTTGTTACGCCGTTTGACGGCAAAGATAAGGGGAAGACCAGATTTTCCAGGACAATTGTTATTGCCAACAGGCCGCCTGAGATAACCTCTTTGCCACCTGTGACTATTTCCAATGGGAAATATCTGTATGAGGTCAAGGCAAATGACCCTGACGGCGATGTGCTTGTTTATTCTCTTGAAAATGCCCCATCTGGCATGGCAATTGATCCTGCAACAGGAGTCATCCGCTGGGATATCCCTGTTACGGCAGATTTAAAATCGGTTCCTACCTACAATATAAGGATTGTGGTGAGTGATGGCGATGCCACGGCCTTTCAAGGGTTTTCCATGACCCCTGAGGTGGAAATTAAATAACCGCCTCCCGTTCCTTCCTTTTATATCAAATTATATTAAATTATATCTAAATTAAAAAAATACTTGAACTCCTTAACTCCGTAACTCATAAACTCACCAAAAGCCTGCGTTTACTCTCTCATGATTATAGAGCTTATCTCATTCAATATATTTTTTAGAGTTGGTATGGCTGCAGCTACGGTTTTATCTGAAAGGTGTTTATGGTGCGGGAATGTTGTAATCTCACGATGATGGGGCGCATTATCATAGCGGAAAAGCATGTTGCTGTGTTTATCCATATAGTGAAATCTGTATTTATCAATATGGACGGCATGATGATATTCATTGGCAAAAATTGCGATTTCAAGGATTGATGAGTCAATGAACAGGAGAGCGCCTTTTATATAAACGGTCTTGCCGTCGGGAGCGAACTGTTTTTGGATATTGGATGATAGAACAATGGAGGCAGAAGAGATGTTTTTTTCAATATCTTCGATAAATCTTTGTATCATCTGACTGCGGAGCGGATTGCGGACCGTGTCTTCTGCCACTGGGAGAGGAGGTTTGCAAAAGCATACCAGTCAAAGAAGTCCGCTTCGTCTCCCATCTGGCCGGCCCCGAACCTTTTCATAAAGGTTTGATTGGTTAGGCGGTATTTCTGTTCAAATTCTTTTATTGCATTTTTATAAAACGCAATGGCATTTGAACAAAGGGTATATTCACGTTTTAAAGAAGTTTTGATTTCGCCGGTTAAATGCATGAGCTATATATAACCAAAAGGGAGTTGTAAAGTCAAGGGATAAATCCAGCCGGAGGGGTTATATCCTTCCAATATTTTAGCGGCAGCTTATATCAAATTATATTAAATTATATCTAAATTAAAAAAATACTTGACAATTAAATAAAATTAGAATAAAGTTGGCATAAATTAAGTATGCGGTAGGCGATGAAATGGATAGATTAATGTCTAAAAACAATCTAAGAAAGATAAGGGAAGACCTTCTTATAAGCAAGGCTGAGCTTGCGAGAAAGGCCGGTATTTCTCCGCTTACAATAGACAGGATTGAGAATGGCTATGGGTGCCGCGTGGATACTAAGCGGAAGATTATTCAGGCCCTTGGGCTTAAACTTTCTGAAAAGGGCAAGGTATTTAAGGAGTGATATAGAGGGAAATTATGGAGCTGTCGCTGTTTAAAAAAACTGATGTGGTAGGTCTGGATATTGGTTCCAATTCCATCAAACTTATCCAGATGCAGCAAACCAAAAAAGGGTGGAGGCTGTTAAATCTCGGCATAATCCAGCTTCCGCCTGAGGCCATTGTTGACGGCTCCATCATAGATTCTATGACTGTCATGAGCGCTGTAAAAGACCTTGTCGCCCAGCAGGGTATAAAGACTAAAAACTGTGTCTCTGCGCTGACAGGACATTCTGTTATTATCAAAAAGGTGAATCTCCCTGTTATGACCGAGGCAGAGTTGGGGGAATCTATTCAGTGGGAGGCAGAGCAGTATATACCCTTCCCCATAACAGATGTAAATATAGACTTTCAGATACTTGGCGCGGATACGGAAGGAAGAGGGCAGATGGAGGTAATGCTTGTTGCTGTAAAGAAGGATGTTATAAACGATTATACCAATGTCATAAAAGAGGCCGGGCTACTGCCTGTGATTGTTGATGTGGATTCCTTTGCGCTGGAAAATATGTTTGAGATGAATTATCCTGTTGTGCCTAATGAAAATATAGCAATAGTGAATATAGGCGCAACCATAACAAGCATAGACGTTCTCAGAAGCGGCGTAGCAATATTCACAAGGGCAATACCCCTTGGCGGGAACCAGTTTACAGAAGAGATACAAAAGACAATCGGTATAAGTTTTAAAGACGCTGAGGCCATAAAACTTGGCGGAGAGGTTAGCGGCATAGATACAAGCGGTGTTCCCCAGGTGATTGAGCGGGTTTCAGGCAATGTTGCCCTTGAGGTTAAAAGGAGCATAGATTTTTTCCTCGGCGGCGCCCCCGGGATGTTTATCAGCAAGATTTATTTGAGCGGCGGCTGCACAAAGACAAAAGGCTTGCCGGCTGCTATACAGGATAGGACTGCAATACCTGTGGAGATGGCCAATCCCTTTACCAATGTGGAAGTAAATTCCAAGAAATTTACCCCTGATTATATTAAGGATATTGCTCCATATTTTGGGGTTGGCGTTGGTCTGGCCATCAGGAAGGTTGGTGACAAATGATAAGGATAAACCTTTTACCCATAAGGCTTGCAAAAAAGAAGGAGTC
>ORMF010402503.1_pt1 | contig 17942 bp, 20 predicted proteins | sample 1779871 | NCBI WGS metagenome assembly ORMF01 (sample SAMEA104232316, study PRJEB22302) | groundwater metagenome | biome: forest; feature: aquifer; material: groundwater | place: USA | collected 2011-08-07 | depth 5.4 m
ACTTATTAAACCTTGACTTTGTTTATTCCTTTTTGTCGGAAAAGAATAAAGCGACTTTTAAAGACAAAATACGCTTGTAGAAGTTTTTACAATGTTTTCTTGGACTCCGGTTCATTGCCGGACATCTCCACACTACCGCTCCGCAAGGGGCGGTTTTCCGTGATTAGAGCCAGAGGATAGGCTAAAGTAGCGGTTCCAAATCCCTGAAAGTAATCATATCGTAATTTGTCCTCAAAATACATAAAAAGGATAGTTCTCTTATCGTTATAATCATCACTTTGCCACATTTCCATAGGCTTTTTTAATGTATCTAATACTTTTTTTGATGCGGTTCCAAAATCTTTGTCGGTGTAATTATTCTGTCTTAATCTCTTTTCAATTTCTTCCTTCCTAATTAATAAGCCCTTAATTTTGCCCTCGTAGATTTCTACAAGAGCTTGATCTTTTGCCTTACCTGCTCTTTCGACAAAGTCATCAATCTCTTTACTTATTATCCCAAGATCATTTTGAATATTTCTTCTATTTAGAGCGTAGTTTTCTACTCGATTATCCCATTCTACAAGCAAGACATCTCTTGTTAAATCAATGATATTATCGGCAGGCTTAACGCTCGACAATAATGTTTCGAACTTATTCTCAAACTTCTCTTTAGATATGCTCTTCCAGATATATTCACATCCTTTACCTCTGCAATAATAATGCGGGTATCTCTGCCCTTTCCTGCCTGTGTTAAAAGCACCCGACATAGGTACTCCACATTTATCACACAAAACATGAGGCCTCAATGGAAAGTCTAAGTTGTAGTCTTTTCTCCGCCAAGGCTTCGCACGACCTTGTAATCTTTCCTGCACGATCTCATATGTCTCAATTGATATAAACCCTTCGTGTTGAGCCTTCCTACGAACAACATTCCACTTTGGATATTCGATATACCCAGAATATAGAATCTCTTTGAGCGTATTCGTTGCAGTTCCGTGAGCCATTACATGTTTAATGCCATGCTCCTTGTATTTTTCGTTCACGAATATTTGAAATGAATCAATTGTTGGTAAAATTCCATCTCTATATTTTTCAATGCCTTCTTTATAAATCGTGGCGTATGGCTCATTAGATATGGCAATCTTGCCGTGCAGAAAGTCTTTAGCATTGATAAGACCTTTGGGAAGCATAAATGACCAATAACCTAATTCTAATCTTGCTTTCATTTTTTGAATAACTTGTCTTCTATTCTGTTGTCTATCAAGTTGGGCTTTAGAAGCTAGAACATTTTCAATAAATATTCCTTCAGGCGAATCTTCGAAATTGAAGTTTAAGCATTCTAGTTTTGCTCCTCTTCCAACAAGTTCTTTTCTTAACTTTAAATGTACTTCTAAATCTCTGGCGAACCTTGCTAAATCATCAAAGATTATTACATATTTTTCTAGAGGATGGTTATCAAGATATTCTATGAGTTTCTGCATAGCGGGTCTATCAAAAAGTCCTCCAGAAATTCCATCATCAGGGAAAACAGCTTCTACCACATAGTCTTTTTCTTTAGCACGAGCTCTACATCTTTGTTCTTGACTGCTATTCCCATGTCCTTCTACAACTTGTCTTTGAGATGAAACCCTGCAATAAATAAGTGCTTTAATCATATTTGCTTTCAATAACGCTATCTATAGTTTTGTTACAAAGAGTACGGAGAAAAGTAAGTAAATCATGAACCTGTTTATCTGTCATTCTTTCTGCTCTCTTTCCCAGCTTTTGTCTAGCATACTCTACTGTAATTATTTTTGCTTCCATAGTCAAATAAAAACTCCTGTTTTGGGTACAGTCCAAACAGGAGCTTATATCTGTACCCGAAATAATTTGTCTTGAAATATGGAATTTATGAGGATTACAAACAAAAAACCCTCGAGTAAATACCAACTACTGGTACTTAATCGAAGGTCTTTAGATTACAAATGGAATTAAAAGTCTAGCTAATTTTAGTTGAAGAATATTATTCAACAGAGCTAAAACGCCTGTCCCCTGACATTAAGTTACAGATCCAAAATAATTATATATCAGAAAACTGTTGAAAACAAGACGTAAAAAAGAGTACGTGTAGCCTAAACACTTAACAGGTGACGTAATGAAAAACAACTAATATAGTTCCTAAAAAAACTACTAGTCAAAACAAAGATAAAAGTAGTAGAATAAATAAGTTATGGTTAACCGCTATCCTTTTAATGTGATTTTTAATTACGACCCCGCATCAGAGGAAATATCTTCACGCTTTAGAATAATAATTAACGGTGTACCATTTCAACCAAATGCTGCAATCCCACATGGTCCTGCATTTGGAGGACTTGATTTATACACATATAGAGGTAGAGATGTCGCTGGTACTTGGAATACTATTAATAATGAATTAACAATATTGGGATTTTTCTAATATGCCAAGAAATAATGCGGGTACATCAACTGAAAAACAGCAAATACCCCCACAAGCGGTGGAAGAAAGCGTAACTAAAGGATATGATTCTCCAGAAAGACTAATTTTTAGAGAAGAATTTGAGAAAACTTTAAAATGGGTGGATGAACGGATAGCAAATACTAATTATATAATGGGGGTACTTATATTAGTTTTATTCGTAGGTCTTCTAGCTTGTTTATTTTCTGTATTCACTATGTTTCAGCAAGCGCAAACTGTCAATAAAGAATTAGATTTTAAAACATCAATAGATAATGAATCTAAAGTAGTAAATCAATTAATAGACACTACAAATAAACTTAATTCCACTATAATAAAAATACAATCGGAAACCCAAAATCCTCCGAAACCAACCCCTTAGCTTTTTTCTCTTCCACAATTCGCTCTCAACTTTTAAGTTTTCAGTAACGCCATATATTAAAAGAGTAGATTTTCTAATTTGAATTTCTCAGCTTTTCTTTCCCTCATCTGGTATAGCCAGAAATTCTTCTATGGTCAATCTACGTTTTATTCCTATACCTTTTTGTATCTCGTTTCGCTCTGGGGTAACCCTATCTAGAATTGAGTTTGCTGCCTTGATTTGGTCAGAAGGGTTATTTGCTTCTAGATTTTCTCCCAGTGTGTTTGCGGCCTTTGTAGAATATCCCCTCATAATGTTAATTGCTTGGTTTGGCAGGTCATTTAGAAGAGAATTATAAACGGATTTCAAATACCGCCATCTTTTGTAGAAGCCTCCTATAGAGAGACCCAGGCTCTTCCTAGCCTCCTCTGGACTACCTTGAAAGCAAATTGCCATAACAATCCTTCGGTCTTTGCTATCTAAGTCTTCCCATAGAAGAGGAGAATTACTATCCTGGGATAGTTGTTGCTTCTTAATAACGGATAGTGCATCAGGCATAGCTTGAACAGTAAAAATTTTCTTTATTATAGTGAATCAGGAGATTTTGTAAATACCGCTAGATAACCTGGTAATTTTAAGAGCTTCTATTTTTAATTTTTTCTAGAAGTTCTTCTCGGTGAGACGTCAATTCCTGTAGTTTTTTCTCCTTATTTCTGGGCTTATACTCTCCCGTTTTGATTGCCTTTATCCACTCTTCAATCTTTTTAAGCATAAATTCATCGGTTAATCCCACCCTCTTTAATGCTCCTTTAAGATTTTTGCTGTAGTCGTTCATAGTTCTATTATACACCATCTTTAGTGTCTAAAAAGTTCGTCTGGAGAAACTTTAAGAGCTTTTGCCAACTTATGAATATTGTCTATGGAGACATTCTGTTCTCCTCGCTCAATTGCTCCGACATAGGTTCGATGTATTCCTGCCCTAAACCCCAACTCTTCTTGCGATAGTCCTTCTTTTTTCCTTAACTCCCGCAGTCGTTTTCCAAACTGTATCCTTGTAGGTGTGCCGCTCATGCTATCCAAAAGAGTAGCTAAATGTAGTCAATAACTCTACAGACAATAACTAGCATTTATACTTGACAGACCATTCATAAATAGAGTACATTGAGGACAATATGCAATTGATAATTTATATTGTAATATTTTTGGTTATATCTTTTGCCACCGCGACACTTCAAAAAAAATCAAACGTAATTAAAAGAATCGTAAGATACTCGCTGATAAATCTTGTATTGAGTTATTTCATTGTCATAATCCTTTTCAAATTTATTGATACCGTAGGAGTATCTGATGACTTCATGAGTCCGACACTACACAAAGGAGATACAGTTTTATTTCTTACCTCTCCTTTATTTGTTCACCCAAAAAGAGGAGATATTATTTTTTATACCAACAAGAACAAGCCGAATGTGGGACTGTATGCAAGAATTATCGGAGTTGAAGGAGACAAGGTTTTAATTACAAACGGCTTCGTATATTTAAATGGGCAGTTATTAGAAGAACCATATACATCAAAACCGCATGATACCTTCGTTTACCCAAATGCTATCATGGGGCAAAATTGTCAACAGATTGATGTTCCGAGAAATAAGTTTTTTGTTCTGACAGATTTCCGAGAAGGGGGTTCTTTAGGTTCGTTGTCTAAAGCAGGTTTTGTTGACTATAAAGACATTAATGGAATTCCTGTGGGGATTTCAAGTTTTTCAAGAGATACATCACACGATAAAGATTTAGTGGGGAAATCAGTTTTTGATGCGAATAAATATGTTGAACTGCTTAATCAAAAAAGAACTGAAAATGGCGTTTCGCCCCTGAGATACGATAAAAAAGTAGAATTATCTGCCGAATTAAGGCTGGAGGACATGATTAAAAATAATAATTTTACAGCAAATGCAATCGAGAGTGGAAAATCCTTTATAAATGCTGGCTTTCCTCCCAGTGCACTTAATAGTGATAGGGAGGGAGTGGATCAAGCATATTATGATTCTGCTTCGCTTCTGGACTCATACTGGAATTCCCAAAACAAAACAGTTTTGCTCGACAAAAACTTACAATCAATTGGAATCGTATCAAAAGTTGTGGATATTAATAATTGCCCAAACCAAATTATTATCCAACATTTTTTGGGTCAGCAGTAGAAGTGTTCGTAAGTTCCCGCTTTTTGGGAAGTACTTATTCGAAGATTTGACCCTTTACTCCGAGGAAAGACACTGTAAGAGCCCATTGATAAGTTCCAATCCTCTCATGTGATGCTCATCCAATTTTCTCAAAGCGAAGCTAGATTCAGTCTTTGAAGAACTGGAAACCATTTGAAAACATACTCTTCAATTCGGTTCCAAGAGTTTTCGTCTATGTCCACACTAGCCCCGCCAAACGGCGGGGTTTTTAGTGGTCTTCGGAGAGTTCCTGCTCGAGTTCGCGTTGAATGTCTTTTTTCTTGATAGATTCTTTTTTATCGTACTGTTTTTTGCCTTTTCCCAAAGCAATTTCAAGTTTTATAAAGCTTTTGGTTGTGTAAAGAGAAACGGGAACAAGAGTTAGGTTTTGACCTTCGGTTTTGGATTTTAAAGCAACAATTTCCTTTTTATGTAAAAGAAGCTTTCTAGTTCTTCTCTCATCATAATTTTCCGGTCTTGAATATTCGTATGGAAATATCTTGGCATTTATCAAATATGCCTCGCTTCCTGTAATTCTCACAAAGCTGCCGGTTAAATCTGCATGGCCAAGCCTGACTGCCTTAACCTCAGCTCCATAAAGGTTAATTCCGGCTTCAAACCGGTCCAAAATCTCATAATCAAAAAACGCCCGCTTATTTGTAATTTTCATTTATACGCTCCTTGTCGATGAAGAATTTCAGTAACTTCAACTCTTTTTTCGTTGTCATTAATTGAATAGATAATTCTATACGGCCATGCCTTAAGAGACCTGGATGCATCTAATTTGCCCGATAGTTTTTTTCCACTGTAAGGATTTTCTGCAAGTCTTAATAGTTTCTTGTCTATTTTTAACTTTTCGGATTTTGGGAGGCGTTCGAGATGTTTAGCAGCATTTTTGGAGAAAATTACCTGCATATTATTTTAGATCAGAAAGCAACACAAATTCTCCCCTTTTTATTTGTTCCTGACTCTTCTTTATACTCTTTAACGCTCCTGGAATTGCCAATATTTCAGCGGTTTCTTCCAATGATTCCAGCTCCTCCGCGCTTATTAAGGTTGCTTTTGGCTGGCCTTTTACAGTAATTATAACTCTATCCATGTACTTATTTACTTTTGAAACAAGTTTTGGAAGTTGTTCTCTCGCGTCAGATATAGAAATTAAATTAGCCATATTAAAAGTAGTGTACAACAACATGTACAACCTGTCAACGGGTAAATAAACCGTAAACTCGCCAAAATCGACATCTCCAGCCAGCCAACAAAAGTTTAAAACTTACTTAATATCTATCTGAAATATTTTTCCCCCGCTGAGGACAAGGATTTTTTTGGAAGATTCCAGAACTTCAAAATCTTTTGCTTCCTTTAAGATTTCTGCTTGGTATTGAGCCAAATACGCGCCGTTTTTATCTATAACAACAATTCTATTATTGCCGTTATCCAAAATATAAACATTTTTAAAATTTACTTCCGTTGCAATTCTTGAAGGATTTGAAAAGGGTTTATCAAGTCCGGAAATAGTTAAACTATCGGATTTTCCTTTTGTAAATTTGCTTATAATTGCGTCTTTTTGAAGAATCCATATCGAGCCATCGATAGCAATTGATACGGCTCCGGATAGGTCAGGTGAGATCCCGCTTGCAAAATAATCTGTTTTGGTAAAACCATTATCTCCCGCAACAAATTTCAGAATCTTTCCTGATTTATCCAACACATAAATATTGCCAAAATACACACCAATTCCTCCAATATCTTTCCAATTATTATCATTTTTAGTTATCGTTATCTTTTCTTTTTTAATTTTGTCTATAGAATAAATTCCTTGTAAATCTACAAAATAAATATTTTTATCATCCTTGGTAAAATATTTTGCGGTCTTATTGGATATTTCCAGTGATAACAAGTCGCTATTATTCTGGGCAATTTCTTGGGGGGTAACTGCATTAACCGCAGATGCAACTATCAAGGAATCCTGCACCTTCTTAATAAGATCGATAATTTGAAACTCTTCTTTTGAATTTTTGGAAAATTTAGATTTTCCGTCTTCTAATATTGTCAAGGCCTGAGTAAAACTATCTCTTGCCAAATTTTTGTTTAAATTAAGCAGGCTTTGTCCTTCGTCATATTTTTTCTGGGCGCCAGGATAAATATTTGCAAACAAAATTTTCACTTTTGCATCATTCTGTTTTTTAATTGCAAAAAATATGCTGGAGATAAGAACGATTAAAATAATAACGGCAATTGTTGAAAAGATCTTTTTGGAATGGTTAATTTTCAAAGATGAGGTTTGGATTTTGCTTTGAATATTTGACAAGCGGCTTTTAATAAAATTTAAATGCGGGTTTAAATCTAAAGTTTTATTTGTTTCCTGTATATCAGTTTGTATTTCCTCCTTTTTATATCTGATGATTATTGCGGAGGCGCCCCCATCCTCTTTCTCATGCACGCGTGGGGCCAAAATTTCTGAAATCTCATTTGGAGGAAGATTATCAAGAGAAGATGTAAGGTCTTCTTTTGTGACAATTGCGCAAAAAGATTTTGTTGACAGGATTATCAGATCGTCCGCAACCAAGAATCCGGATGCTGATTTTATAGTTATTTCTCCTTCGGAGTTTGATTCTAAAATCGTACCAAATTCCGAACCTCTTTTTAAAAATATTTTTCCCCCGCCGCTTGAAAAAAGATACAAAATGTTATCTATAAAAACCCCAACCGCAAAAGAAAGTAAAGTATCGTTTGGAATCTGAGCAAAAGAGATAGAGACGGCTTGTTTTATTGAGTCAAAATTTTTTACCTCAAGAGTGAAAAATTCCTGCTCTAATTTATCTAAAATTTTTTTACCTAAGATTTGTAAGGATTCGCTAATTTCAACGGGCTCTAAATTTTGTTCTCGCAATTTTTCCAGAGATAAAACAGAGAAAAGTTTTCCGGCATTGTACGCCTGAGACCAAGAATTGGACGACAGAGAGGCAACAATTTTTGCGAAAGTAAGATTGTTTTCAGGCATTGGCTATAGTATAGCAAAGGCTCCCAAAAAAAGCGAAATTGCAAGAAAAATATTAATTATGGAGACTATTTTTAATACTGCCTCGGCATGGGGCAGGTGGAGAATTTGCGACATAACTTTGACTTGCGTGAAAACAACAAAGGCAAAAACAATATAAAATCCTAGCGCAATAAGAGTTACGATTTTAATTAAAAAAATTGCTGAAAATGAGTTAAAAAAATTAAAATCCATATTATGTTTTGCCTGTTAGCTCTGTAATTATATCTGTTGCTTCGCGAGGCTTTGGAATAGAAAATGCCTCAAAATTTCTTTCGGTTCCTGCCGTTTGAACAAAAAGATCTCCATAATTAATAAATGATGGAATGAATCCGGATTGTGCATATCGAACGTCTTCTATGTGATTTAATTTGGTCTCTGCCATATTGTGTACAACAATATCTGAATAATCTATATCTAGAATTCGCTCGGTTGTGACAATAAAAACATTGTAGAACCAGCTTAGAAAACTTAGGAATACATAAGAAAAAACAATTAGGTAATAAAACAAAGTAAAAACAGTTATATAGCGGGATGCTGCTTCGGAGGATAAAAAGGCGGGATGCATATTTGGCAAAATTAAAGCGGCAATGAGGGGTAAAATTACAAGAATGATACTTATGATAATCCAGGAGAGATTTATCAGAAAATGAGATCGCAAAAACAGAATTATCGACTCGGTTTCTTTTTGAGTTTCAAATGATACGCCTTGCGGATTTTGGCAAAAAGAAGACAAAATATTCATATGCGGCTGAGGGGCATTATTTTTAATTTCCATTTTCTTTTCGTTTCGTTTGGGCGCGACAAAAACATCAGGCATACAATTAAATTAAAAATTTATTTGCGTTCAACATTATATAACGGTCCGACAATTTGTATATTGGCAGGAGCTCGCAGGTTAAAATAAGCTTTAAAATCTGATCCGCCAAAGTTGGCAGATCCGGCATCGCCGTTAATATTTACGGAATTGGTTTGCCCGGACCCAAAATCTACGCCAACGGAGATATTGGAAATACTATTGAAAGGGTTTATTCCTCGATTAGTCAATTCCTGCTTAACTCGACCTTCATCCCATGTATCTGTTCCGGCTGGATTTGGCTTATCGGTTTGGTAAAGATGTTCTTTTGTCGAAGAATCTCTTTGAGCCAATAATAATACATTTACTATATCGGATATTTCATCTCCCTTGAGCCATGCAGTTTTGCCATACTGACTTCTTGATCCCCAGTCACAATAAAACCATGGAGAAGTTTTGTCGTAAGCACTGCTTTGTAAATCGGCAAAACTATTTACGGATTTTGTTGCATCGGTTGATCTTTTTGTCCAGGGAGTTCCCGACCATCCGATGTCTCCAGAACTATAAACATATCCTCCATGAGTTGATGAAAACCAAGCTTTTATTGGTTGTCCTCCCGATGTCAGTACAATTCCGGAAGTGTCGCTTACCGCTTTTTTCCACGCATCGCTATTTTCTTCTCTTTTGGCAACCTGACAACTTTGGCTTGGACAAATAGATCCGGATCCATTATTGGTATATGCAAGGGCATACGATCTTGCGGCAATAGCCTGAGCTCTTAAAGTTTCCTCCGGCCAATTTGTAGGTACTTCATAGATATGCTTGAGATAATCTTCGATATTCCAATTATCGTCAAAAGACTGCCCGTATTCATTGGCTCCAACTACATGGATGTTAATGCCGGTATTGTATCCAGTTACATAATCTGCGTTATAGTAGGACGCAAGAATAGTTTTGGCATTTTGTCCGGCTTCCGCTCTTCCTTTTGCTCCATACTGATTAAGTCCGACTCTATTTGGAACTCCATAAGTGAATAATCCAAAACCGTTGCCAAATCCCGGATCTTTTCCGTTTGTTAAATCGCTTGAACATCCGGCACCCAAACCCGCGTATGCAGAGAGCGGAATATTAAGACCCGCAAGTCTTTGATTCAAGATTTGCTGCTGTTTTGCCGACAAAACTGCGATTTGTCCGAAGAGAGTTGATTGATAAGCTTTTGCTCCTGAAACAATTTTGTCAAGTTTTGCAGATTGAATATCAAGGTTGGCTTTTGCGGAAGTTAAGAGAGCCTGTTCGTTTTTAAGATTCTCGCTTTTTCCTTCCAAATCCGCAATTGAAAGAGCAATATTTGTGATTATAACTTTGTCCTGATCGGTTGCGGCTTTTTGATAAGCCAGAATCTGTGTTATTTTAGACGCCGATGGCGCAGACAAAAATACAAGAAGCGGGGAATTGTAGTAGCTTTTTATATAAAAATCTCTGATTGTTTTGTTTAAGACTACTTGTTCCCGCGCTAGATTTGCATATCCATTATCAATATTTTTTTTCTTTACCGCTAAGTCCTGTTCTATGGCGCTTATTCTTGCTTTTATGCTATTAATCTGAGCTTGAAGCGCATTAAGCTGGGATTCAAGAGGCTTGGTCGCATTGATTGATAGATTTAAAGCATTTGTTAAATTACTGATTTGTTGATTGATGTCCTGCAATTCATCGGAAGAACTTTTGGGAACAAATAAAAAGTAAGTAATAAAGCTTAAAATTAAAATGAGAATTAAAGAGGACAAGATTTTCATAAATGTATTATACCAAATTACATAGAGTATTCTTTTTTGGACAAAAACATTTACTTGTGCTATAATGGTGTTGTCAAATAGCTTATTATGGATGAGCAGTTTCAAAATACTTTTCAGACAAATTCTTTCGTAAAACCCCCTCGTTCCAATCGTTTCGGTTTATTGGTAATTCTTATTTTTATTATAGTTTTAGTGGTTGTGGGTTTAAAGTTTTTAGGTTCCAAGAAAAGTCCGCAGTCATCCGGAGCAACCATTATACCCACTCCTACAGAATACCAATTACAGGAAGCAGTCCCAACGACTTCGCAAGCGCCGGTTGTGATAAATTCTCCAACCCCCCCAGCAGTAAATCCAATAGACAAGACAACAGGCCTTGACAGAAGTAAAATTACTATTGATATTAAAAATGGAAGTGGGGTTGCGGGTGCAGGGAGCAAGGCTCAAGATACGCTGAAAGGCTTTGGTTATCGTATTTCTTCAGTTGGAAATGCAGACAGTTTTGATTTTAAAGATGTTTCAATTCAGGTAAAAAAAGCAAGTAGCGACTATCTCCCTCTTCTTAAAAAAGATTTGGGGTTTTCATATACCGTTGGTAGCTCATCGGCAGATCTTGCCTCTTCCTCCACCGCCGACGCACTTGTTATAATAGGAAAATAATGTACGAAATTATTCCCGGGATTTTGGAAGATAATTGGAACGAGATTGAAAGAAAAATAAATCTCGTTAAATCTTTTGCTTCCGCGATCCACATAGATATTATTGATGGAAAGTTTGCTGCGAACACAACATTTATTGACCCTTTGCCTTTTAAAAAATACACCCTTCCTCAATCAGAGCAAGCTCTTTTCTTCGAAGTTCATCTAATGGTTGAAAATCCTATCCAATATTTAAAGCCCTTTGCGGATGCCGGGTTTAAAAGATTTTTGGGACATGTTGAAAGCCTCCGCCAGATGGAAGATCAAGCAGAGTTTGTAGCCCAAGGACAATTATTAGGAGAAGTTGGGTTGGCTGTTGATTCCCAAACTGACCTTTCAGAAATAAAAGTAGCCTTGGAAGATTTGGACTTTGCGCAAATAATGACTATAGAAAACGTGGGAAAGTCGGGATTACCCTTTCTTGAAAATGCTTTAGAAAAAGTAGAGACCCTTTCCTCAAAAACAAGCATTCCTATTTCTGTTGACGGAGGAATAAAAGACACAACAATCCTTAATGCTAAAAATAAAGGAGCGACCCGTTTTGTTGTAAATAGTTTTTTATTTTCAGGAATTCCTTATGAACAATATAAGGCTCTTGAAGAAAAACTAAAAAGTTAAGCCTGAGTTACTAAAAAGAAAGGCTTTAAGTTTGCTTCCGAACTATAGTTATTGGGCACACACAGTAGTATCGCCCGGAGTATAGTTTCTGACAATTATATTGTAGTCGATTCCATCTACTATTCCATCGTGATTTAAATCAGCCGGGAGATTGATTCCTTTTTGTCCATATTGACTAATAAGAATCTTTGTATCCTTACAATTTACCACCCCATCATTATTAAGATCTCCTGCTATAGCTTGCTGTATAAAACTTGTTACAAAAGGGGTTGGGGAATTAATAAGAGTATTCTTATTCATTTCTACACCGCCCGTTAGTATATATCCTCCACCCTGCTCGGGTCTCAAGCTAAAAACAAAAGGGTACTTGCTATTATCTGTGTAGCCAGATTTTTCCCATACTTTCCATGCATTACTGATAGTGTCCATCGCATATGTGTCTGCGTTTTTTTCGCTATTTTCTCCTTTTAAATTAGCTCTGTAATGTCCAATCTCATGCTCTAAGGTAAAGCCAAGACCATTCGGTTCATATAGATATCCATAAGGATTATTCAAATTCAATTTTATATCAGAAGGGTTAGGATAAGTTTCTTTTGGTTGCGGGCCTCTATCGTATAATTCCAGCTGTGTCCAAACAGGGCGATTAATGAACTTCCCATTTCTGTCAAAACCTAAAACCTCACGCTGATTAATTGATTTATTTTCTCCTACGGCTAAGAAAATAGTTGTCCGTTTGTTAAGAGTTGAGCTTATTTGCCTATCATTTGAATCGCGTTCGTAGTCATATTCATAAATATGCCGTCCAATCATATCTGTATCGTTCTGTCCCTGTTCAGTCAGAATGGTTTCCACAGCGACTTCTTTATCGTTTAACGTTTTTTGATATTTGTATAGTTGTGCTTTTAACCACAACAATTCATCGTCCGTAGAAGTCGACGTGCGGCCCATTTTTAATTGCTCTTCTGCGAAAGCAATTTTTTTCGATCGATAGCCACTTACATCAATTGTTGAAGGGAGGAGCAGTCTCACAAAAGGTTGATTTAGATCATCAATAAAGCCTCTGGAAACAATAGGACCATCTATTAAAACTATAGTTAATTTTTTTTGAGCCGCATCATTAAAATCCGCTAATGGACCATTCTCCCCGAAAGCGCTTTCCCTTATATACAAATTAGTTTTAGGAGATTGTACTATAATTACTCCTCGTTTTTGTAGCTCTTCATTTGATAAGACATCTTTTGGTAGCTCTAAGACCCTGGGATGTTTATCTGTGTAGCTGGTTAGATACGTAGGATCGACATTTTTACTAGCTGGAAGTGAGAGTATTGTTATCACTTCTGGCTCTTTGTTAGCAACAGCTTTTTCTTTTAACTTCTGTATTTCTGCTCTGTCAAATCCTATTTCCTTTCCATCCGGGGAGAGATAACTTACTGGAAGCCCCTCTTTATCTATGGCTATTCTTATAAGGCCAGACGCGTAAATATAATCGTACCCTGATTGTTTTGTAGTTTCTGTTGCCGTTGATCCGCTTACTAGATGAACAGTGGATGCAAAAGGAACAGCCAGATTATCTCCGATTAAGGTAACCTGAGTAGTTCGAGTAGCTTGAGTTTGACCCGGAAGTAAATCATTTAGTTTCCAAGATATATGCGCAATATCTGCGCCGCTTTTTACCACAATTTTTATAGGAGCACTTCCTCCCGTACTTCCATCCGTATCTTTATTCTCAACATATATTGCTCGGAGGATATTTGGGGTAGGAGTTGGAGTAGGAGGAGTAGTGTTGGAGGGAGGAGTGGTAATAGTTTGGGGGACTGAAGGGATGGGTGGTGGAGAAGTTGGAATAAGCGAAGGCTTAATAGTTTCAACAGGTATTGGTGTAGACGTGGGTATCAGAGTTGGAACAGACGTTGGTGTTAAATAGATTGGGGTTGGGTAGCTAGGCAGGGCAGATGCGATACAATCCCCTTGATTGTTACATGTGCCGGATAAACCACTGTTGTTAATACAGCTATTTCCAACTTTTGTTGAAGTATAACAATATTGACCTGCTTGGCCAAAGTCGGTAGTGCAGAAGCCGGTACATATTGAACCAGAAGGGATGGAATCTGCGCTAAAACATCCTAAGTAGCCGCTATAAGGAGGAGAACATGAAGCGTCAAAAGCGTAAGCGTTTTTGACTAGATTATTTTTGATATTAAAAGAGGATGGTTGATTAGGGAGAACCCAGTTGGTAGTAGCATTTAGATTTATATCAATGAAAACATTGAGATCAGAAGTTGAATCAAGAATATTTCCGCTTTCATCAGAAATTTTAACTATAGTTCCTCCGCCTGCATGCTGTCGTAAGTTTTGAACGGTTAAGGCCGTGATTACCGTAAGAGGAATAACGCTTAGGAGAAAAATAATCAAAAGTAACTTTTTTCTTTGAGGATTTTCGTTGAAAAAGGCGTTTATCCTTTGAATGAATTCTTTAAGCTTGATCACTTAATATTAGTAAAACATATTAAGCTTATATTGTAAAGTAATTTAAGGATTTGGAGTAGGAGATGGGTGCGGGCAGGTGACGCAATATCTTGATCCCGTAGCATCAGTTACAACAGTCTCGTCTCTTTGGTCCACATTATCTGTTTTATTGGGCGCAGCCAGATCATTGGTTTCCTTATCAATCTTCACTTTTTGAAGTCCGGGATCAATCCTTGTAGGTTCTGTGCCTTTAATAAAATACTCAAATCTGGTTTGGCATGTATCCTTGTCCTGAGGCAAAAGTCCGGATATCGCGCATATCTTTTTCTGAATTACATTTGGCGGACGAGTCATTGGCTGTTGGGGTTTATCTTTGAGAATGTGAACCATAATATTATGCCAGATAGGAGCAGCTCCCGTAATACCCGATGCAAGGGAACTCATCGGACTATTGTCATTATTGCCAACCCATGCGGCGACTACATAAGAAGGAGTATATCCGATAGTCCAGTTATCTCTAAAATCATTGGTGGTACCCGTTTTAACAGATACAACTTGATTTGGTATTTTTAAAGCCGAATTCGGACCAAAATCAATAAGGCGGGCATCGTTGTCGGCTAGGATATCAGAAATTATAAATGCTACTCCTTCGGGTAAAACCTTTTTTCCAAAAATTGGGTTTGGGGGAGCCTTATACTGTTCTAATACCCGATCCTTTCTATCAATGATTTTAAGAATTGGGTGAAGATTAATCCTATATCCGTCATTTGCAAAAACTCCAAAAACTTGCGCCATTTCTAGCATGGTTACTTCTCCTCCTCCAAGAGTTAAAGAAAGACCATATTTTTGAGGCTCATTAAAAGATGTTATTCCCATTGCAGAAGCTGTTGCAATCATAGAAAGCACGCCATTTAATTTGAGCATTTTAACAGCAGGGATATTAACTGAATTTCCAAGAGCATAACGCATCTGAAGTACGCCGTGGAATTTTCCATCGTAATTTACCGGACAATATTCCTTAGGATCATTAACGTTGGGGTAGCAAATCTTATCATCAACGAATGCCGTTGCTCCGGTATATCCATACATTAGGCCAACGGCATAATTTATCGGTTTTATGCTTGATCCCGGCTGGCGTAAAGCAAGAGTTACATTTACATTGCCGTCTATTGTTGTATCAAAATAGTCCTTGCTTCCAACCATTGCCAATATTTCACCGGTTTTGGGATTGGTAACAATTGAAGCTCCGTTTGTAGCATGATAGGCAGTCAATTTTGCAACCTCAGTTGCAACAGTATCCTGAACAAAAGTTTGCAAATCCGAATCAAGGCTCGTGATTACTTTTAATCCTCCCTCGCGAGCTATTTGTTCTCCATATTTTTTAATCAGCAAATCCTTTATATAAAGTACAAAATGAGGGGCAAAAATATTGTTTGAAACCTTTGCAAAATTTAGCGGTTTCTTTTTGGCTTCTTCACTTTGTTTTTTTGTTAGATATCCTTCCTGGTACATTTTATTAAGCACCTCTTCCTGTCTTTTCTTACCAAATTCAGGATGCGAGCCGAAAGGAGAATTAGTGGTTGGGGCTTCAGGAAGACCGGCCAGTAAAGCGGCTTCTTCAAGATTAAGATCTTTTGCATGTTTTCCAAAATATGTTTGCGCAGCAGCTTCAATACCCCAAGCAGTACCTCCAAATGGCGCTTGATTTAGATACATCTCCAAAATTTTATCTTTTGGATATATCGCCTCGGTTGCAAAAGAAAGTATTATTTCTTTTATCTTGCGCGGAATTGTTCTATCCGTTGTCAAAAGACTATTTTTTACTAACTGCTGAGTAATAGTGGAACCTCCTTGAATCTGGTGATGGAAAACTATTGAGAAAAGCGAGCGAGCAATGCCTTTTATGTCTATCGCGCCGTGATGGTAGAAATCCTTATCCTCAATTGCTATTGTGGCCTGCTGAAGATATTTTGGGACTGAAGATAAAGAAACAAAAGTCTGGTTTTTGTTTGCGTATATGGTATAGATAAGCTTTTGGCCTCTATCAAAAATTTGGGTTGATTGGGGAGTGGCGCTGCTGTTTAATTTGGTTGGAAAAGGTAAGTCTTTTAATATGAAAAAGTAGAAAAGGAGAAGAAACGCAATAATTGTTGAAAGTATAATAAGATTGATTTTTTTGCTCCAAAATTTTCCCAAACTTTTCAACCTTTTTTTTAATCTCATGGTTAGTATTTTAACATTATATAAAATTCCTACAATAAATTGTAGACTATAATATAATGATTCTTAGTCTTTTTGTAAAGATTATGGGATTTCTACAGAATATTTTCTTAAGCTTCAATTTTAATTGGCTGGATTTTGTATTAATAGCGGTTATAGCATTCTATGCATTTGAAGGGTACTCGTTGGGTTTTATCGGGGCGTTGGCTGATTTTCTGAATTTTATATTTTCTTTTGCAGTCGGACTGAGATATTATTTTTTTTATTCCTCTATTTTAGTTAAAATCTTTTCTTTGTCCCAAGGAATATCTAATGCGGCGGGATTTTTTATTGCAGCAACTCTTTCGCAGATTGTCATTGGATTTATCTTAAAAAAAATCTTCATTCAAAGATCCCCAGCTAGAATATCATTATTTAAGAATAAATTATTTAAAAATATGAATAACATCTTGGGGATAATACCCGGAGCATTATCAGGCTTAATCCTAATTGCATTTTTGCTTACGCTTATTATGTCTTTTCCCTTATCGCGTATACTTAAAAATGTTGTTTCTTCTTCGAAAATAGGAGAAATATTGGTATCAAATACACAATTTTTTGAAAAAGATTTAAACAAAGTATTTGGTGGAGCGGTTAATGAAACGCTTAATTTTTTAACGGTTGAGCCCCAAAGCGATAAGATCGTAAATCTTCATTTTAAATCAAACAATTTATTTTTGGACAAAGACGCGGAAAATAAAATGTTAATTCTTGTTAACAATGAGAGAAAGAAACAGGGTCTTAATACTTTATCCTCGGATGATAAATTAAAAGAAGTGGGAAGAAACCATTGCAAAGATATGTTACAAAGAGGGTATTTTTCCCATTATACGAGGGAGGGTCTTTCTCCATTTGATAGGATGGAACAGGCTAATGTCTCTTATAGATTTGCCGGTGAGAACCTAGCTCTTGCCCCAAATGTAACTCTTGCAATGAAAGGACTTATGGGTAGTGTTGGCCATCGGGCAAATATTTTATCTATCGATTTTGGTAGAATTGGAGTAGGGGTAATTGATGGGGGAATTTACGGAGAGATGTTCTGCCAAGAATTTACGAATTAATGATTAATTATGAAGGATTAAAGATGAATTTGCCGGACATAAGAAGAGAGAATATAAAAGATAAAAGGGTGTTTGTTCGTTGTGATTTGGATGTGCCGCTTGTTAACGGGAAAATTGAAGACGATACGAGGTTGTTATCCGCAATTCCGACCATCGAATATCTTTTAAAAAACAACGCGAAAGTAATTATTGGGGGACATCTTGGA
>ORMF010649755.1_pt1 | contig 17942 bp, 11 predicted proteins | sample 1779871 | NCBI WGS metagenome assembly ORMF01 (sample SAMEA104232316, study PRJEB22302) | groundwater metagenome | biome: forest; feature: aquifer; material: groundwater | place: USA | collected 2011-08-07 | depth 5.4 m
CTCGGGTTGGACCGCTCGGACGCTCACGCTGCGGCCTCCAGGATGGCCAGGAAGCGCAGGACGTGCTTAGGTGGCTCCACATGGAAGAACGCCCCGTAGGCGGTCAGGCGTGGTTCGATTGGCGTCCTCTCGCCCCGACCATTCGGAGCCCGCCAGATTGGCGGGCTCCGGTCGTTCCGAGACCACGCGAGCGCGAAGCCGACGGCAGCGCTCCCCCCCTTTCCTCCCCCCTCGATTGGCCTGTTTCACCGCCCGCCCGCATCCTCGAGCCACGGTACGTCGCCGGTGTGTTCGTCGGGGGGATCGAACACGCTCGCCGTCCACAGCTCCCAGCGATGCGGTACGACGATGATTTGCCGGATCGCGCGCGACAGCTCGCATAAGGCGGGCGGAAACCGGTTGCTGCAAGAGATGCGTTTCTCGCGGCCGTCGGCCCGCAACCGGACGACCCACTGAGTCCCGTCGGCCATGGACTCATGGGCGTATTGGTCGTCCATCGAGTCCAGATCGGCCGCGGCTAGCGCATCGCGCAGCCGCCGACCGCCCTCCGCGCTCAGGTGGAATTCGACACGCCGCCGCTCGACCGTGCCGATACGGAGGCCCGGCTCTTTTCCGACAGGGAGGCGCCAGGCTGGAACCGAGTACGTGGCGTCGCAGCGGCCGCCCGCCGACACTCGGAGCGTGTCGAAGCCAAACATGCCGCTCCCCTGCGACAACTGGAACGCGAAGTCGGGGCGACCTAGCGGACCCGGGTACACGACTGCCGCGTCGCGCGCGGGCGACTCGTCGATCGCGCGACCGTAGTCGTACGTAACTCGTCGCGTCGCCGCGCCGCTCGGGTCCCAGGCCTCCCACGAGCCGTCGAGCCGATCCCCGCTGAACTGCGCCGCGCAGGCCGGTTTCCCGTTGGAGTGCCAGGCCCGGAACGGTCCCTCGCGACGCCCCTCGACGAATGTCGCGGTCGTTCGCGGGCTCGCGTTCGGATACCAGGTGGAGTGCGGGCCGTGCAGCCGCCCGGCGGCGTACTCCGCGCACAGCGCGAGCTGGCCCGTGGGGAACCACTTCAAGGACGCCCCCTCCAAGTCGCCGTCGCGCCAGTGGCACTCCGAGCGCTTCACACCCTGTGGGTCCCACTCGGATTCGCGCCCGTGCTCGCGACCGGCCACGGTGTGCGACTCGTACGCGAGCCGCCCGTCGGCGTACCAGCCCCGGTACTGCATGGCGACCCGGCCATCGATCAAGATGGGCTCCGCCGCCTTGCGCGCGACGACCGTGTCGAGCGGCCATGCCTCACCGGGCTCCACGTCGTCGAGAACGCTATGAAGGAGCTCGTCGGTGGCCGCGTCCGTGGCCGCGTCCGTGGCCGCGTCCGACCCGTCCGCCAACGAGGTGCATCCCGGCGCGACGAGCATCGCTCCGGCAAGCAGCGCCATTACGGTGAGCAGACGATTCTCCATCCGAGTCGCATTCTCCTCGATCCGCCGTGGCACCGCACTCCCCCATTTCGCGGCACATCGTCCTGCGTGGATCGACGGGACTGAGTCACCACAGGCCCGATGGAGCTGGTACACCTCGGAGGGCTTGACGCCTCGCGGAGGTCACGCCGCCGACGGGCGCGTGCTACCCTCCTCACGGATCGTCGAGGCGCCGACGGCGAGCGAAACTTCGGGGTTGCGGTCTGAGTATGGGACCGCCAGAGCCTCCTACGACGAGCGGCCGAAATGCGACGCGCTCTTCGGCTAGTGCTAGTTCAGGGACCGCAGTGGCAACAAACACCGTCGAGCCGACTATCGACGAGGTTCACCCCCAACGACCTCGATCTGGAGCACTCCATGCGGGCACGGTCGCTAAACTCCACGCTCGTGTTGCTGGCCGTGTGCGCTGCGGCCGTTCGCGCGCAGGAGAAGCCACCAGAGGAGCGTCCGCCCCAGGAGCCCACCTGGCAGGACCATGCGGCGACGGACGGCCTCGACGACGCCGCGATCAAACAGCTCGAGCGCGATCGCCTGCTGATCTCAGGCAAGACTCTTCCGCAGTCCTTCTCGGCCTACATCCCGGAGCTGCTCCGCGGGTCGACCGTCCCGTTCTTCATCACCAGCGACGCGGTGCTGAACGCCTTTCACGTGCTGTTGGAGGAATCCACCCAGCGCTGGGAAGCGACCAACGCCCGGGAGCTGCACGGGCTGCTGCGGCCCATCTACGAGAACCTCCCCGCTGCCCTGGCGGACCGGCGCGACCGGGCCGAGCTCGAGCGCGGCCTGCCCCGTGCCCGGCGCGTGATCGCCGTCGCGCTGCGCCTGCTAGGCGAGGACGTCGCGCTCGAGGACGGCGACAAGGCGCTCGTGGAGGAAGAAGTTGCCCGGATCACCCGGGCCGAGGGCACGCTCAAGCCCGCCTGGCTCGGTGACCCGGATGACGGTTTTCTCGCCATCGACTACACGCGCTTCAAGCCGGTCGGTTGCTACACGCAGTCCGAGCCTCTCCGACGCTACTTTCGCGCGGTGCGCTGGCTGCAGTGCATTCCCTTCCGACCCATGTACGACGAGGAGCTCGCCGCTATTCTGCTGCTGGGCGGGGCGTGTCGTGACTACGCGGCCGTGCAGACCGTGGCGCGATTCAGCGTCCTGATTGGCGCCGGCGACGACCGATCCCTGGCCCACGCCGTGTCCGCCGCGCAGACGGGTTACACCCTCGTGGAGAGTCGCGAGCGCCTGGCGAGCGCGCAGCAGAAAGCGCCCGCCGTGATTGACCAGCTACGGTGGATTCCCCGCGATCCCAACGAGGTCGCAGAGGTCAGCTATCGCATCCTGCCCTCCGCCCCGTTGCCCGACGCGGTCATGTTCCAGCGCACCACCGACCCGCGACGCCACGAGCGCGCGACACCCACCGGCCTCGAGCTCGCGGCGATGCTGGGATCGCCGGTCGCGGCCGAAGTGTTCCAGGGAACCGACAACGCGTCGCTGCGCGCGGACCTCGAGGGCTGTCGCCCGCTGTTCGAGGGCCAATCCATCTATGCACAGTACCTTCGCGTACTCAGGCATCTCGCCGACGCGCCGGAGCCCGATGCGCCGCCGCAGTTCGGGCAACGGCCGTGGCAGGTCAAGTCCTGCAATGCCCTGCTGGCAGGCTGGGCCCAGATGCGCCACACGTTCGTGCTCCAGTCTAAGGAGCACGCGTCGTTCAGAGGCGGGGTAGCGCCGCGCGCCGGTTTCATCGAGCCCGATCCGGAGTTCTTCTCGGCGCTCGCGGGCCTTGCGGACATGGTCCATCGCACGCTGGCGGACGCGGGCGCACTGCGGCCGGACAAACGGCAACTCACCGAGGATCTGCGCGCCTACGCGAAGCTGGTGGAAGACAAGAACCCCTGGCAGGAAGACAACGTCTACGAGACGCTCACCGCCGACGAGGCCAGGCTGTTGTGGTGGGGCGACATGTTGGCGGACACCCTGGGCGTGTACACGCGTGACGAGCAGTGGGAATCGGCCAAGCGGTCCGCGGACATGGTCAAGCGCGCGCGCGCGTGTGCCGACGCGATAGATGGCGGTACGTTTGCGAAGCCCGAGTTGCTCGACAAGGCGTTCCGGGCACCCGGCCAGAATCTATCCGAGCTCTGGCCCGACCTCGTTCTCCTGTGCCGACGGTTGGAGGCGCTCGCGCACAAGCAGTTGCGCCGCGTCGATTTCACGCCGGACGAGAACCGGTACATCAAGAGTATCGGACGCGAGCTCGGGGCGGCCATGTTCTACGGCGGCAACAGTTGGCTGCATCCCCGCGACGATGCCCCGCGCGCGACCACCATCATGTCGGACCGGGCCGGCCGGTACTTTCACGTGGGCATCGCGCGGCCTCGCGTGCTGTACGTCCTCTATCCGTGGAACGGCAAGGACGTGCTGTGCCGCGGCGCAGTGTTGCCCTACTACGAGCTCACGCACGATCAACGGCTGACCGACACCGAATGGAAAGGCCTGCTGGACGGCGACGGACGCCCCGACCTGCCGGCCTGGCTAAAGCCAATCACGCAGGGACGGTAGGCGCTCTGCTGTGTGTCGGGCAACGCGCCGTGCAGCGACCTCCGCACGCGGGGAGCCGCTGGCAGGACGTGGGTGTCCGAGCGCGTGGAACGACCGCCCGCGGAATGGAGACCGTCGATGGCACGCGAGCCTCGAGCAACGGCCCGTGGCCGATTCCGCCAACGGCCTTCCGACCGAGGTGTGTCAGTAAGTGTGTCATATCCGTCGGAAATTCACGGACCGAGAACGACCGCGACGAACCGCGAGCGCGGCGCGAGATCTCGTTTCTTCCGAACGACTTACGCCTCTTCTTCGGGGCTGTTCTCGGTCGGTCTCGGAAATCCTGTCTTCGGCCGAATCCCGTTTCGGGACGCAGAGTTGGAGGTTGGAATCCTCTCGCGATCGGGCGCGCACTGTCGCTTCGATTGATCCATGTAGGGCTTTCCCTTCGTCGCGGCCACAAAGCTCCGGAGGCAACCTGGTCGAGGAGGCGCGCGACCGGCAGGACGTCGATTCCGTCCGCGGTCCGGCGGATGCGGTCCGCCTGGCACACGACGATCCGCCGTACGAGCCCGGGCAACTCGGCGATGGCTCGAAGCCCCGCGAGGTCGGCCGGTGCATTGGCCCGCCCGAGCTTGGCCTCCACCGCGACGTATTCGCCGCCTCGGCGCAGAAGGACGTCAACCTCCGTGGTGTTGGATTCGAGCGGTGCCCAGTAGGCCCAGTCTTCGAACAAGTCGCGATGGTGGCCGTAGGCGCGCAGCACGCCGACCACCCAGCCCTCGAACAGGGCGCCCAACTCCTCGCGTGCCGGCTCTCCCAACAGTCGCCCCTTGAGCGCGCGCACCACGCCGGGATCGAATAGATAGAGCTTCGGATGCTTGCGCTCCCGAACCCGGAGCTTCGCCTCGAATGCCGGTAGGCGGAACGCGATCAGCGTGTCCTCCAGGACGTCCAGGTACCCGAGCACTGTCGTGCGCGATACACCGGCGTCGCGAGCGAGGCCGGCGGCGTTGAGCACCTGTCCGTGGAACAGGGCTGCAATCGGAAGGAACCGCGCGAATCCAGGCAAGTTGCGCACGAGTGCCTCGGCTTGGATCTCCTCGCGCAGGTACATCCGCGCGTACGCGCGAAGCACCTCGACCGGGGAGCTGGTACCCCACGCCACCGGTAGGGTTCCGTACGACAGCACCCGGTCGAGCACGAAGTCTCGTCCGAGCTCTTCCGGCACGAACGGGTGCATCTCGCACCGCAGAGCGCGCCCAGCGAGCAGGTTGGCCCCCTCGCGCCGGAGCTTCCGAGCGGACGAGCCCAGTAGGGCAAAGCGGAGCCCTTGCTCCTCGATCAGGCGATGGACCTCGTTGAGTAGCGCGGGAAGGCGTTGGACCTCATCGATGATGACCCAGCTGCCCGGCGCCAGCATTCGCAGCTCGTCGGCGAGCTGGCCTGGTCGAGCCAGGTAGTCGTGATAGACGACCTCGTCGAACAGGTCGACCCGCATCGCGTCCGGCAGGGCCGCGCGCACCCAGGTGCTCTTTCCCGTACCGCGCGGACCGAGAAGCAGAAACGAGCAATCGGGTAACCGATTGAGACGTGCGTAGGCGACGGACATGTCGCCGTCATTTTACGCGGAAAAACGACGGCGAGGCGTCACGCATGTCGGGAGCTCACCGACGAGGACGAGCAGCCGAGCGCCGGCGGGCTCGGCGTGCCACGCCACACCCTACTCGGGCGGATCCGGCAGCTTCTTTCGGATGAGGAGGTTCCGCTCCTCGGGCTGGATCACCCGCTTCTGAACCTGGCCGTCGAGCCAGGCGGCCGCATCGACCATGATCGCGAACGTGTCGGCCATGTCGACCAGGCAGGTCTTGCAGCACAGGATGAACAGCTGGTCGCCGAGCAGGTAGTACCGGATGCCACCAGTCTCCTGGTCCACCCACGCGCGCATCGTGTCCTTCTTGTTCACCGCACAGATCTTGCTGGGGTAGCTCCGGCGCTGCTGCTCGACCATCGCCGTGACGTAGCGGTCCATCGCCTCCTCCGCCACGGCCATCCGACCCGTCGCATCGACGGCCTTGAACGCCGCCATCGCGGCCTCGTCCTTGAAGCGCAGCAACCGGCCACCCACCGAGTAGCGATACGCCAGGTGTCGCTGGTTGTACTTCAGCTTCTGAGCGTAGTCGTGGCGGAGGTCCATCACGAGCTCGACCGGCTTCTCGGGGAGCGGCTCCCCCGTCGCCGCGCACACCGTCAACGGATACCGCGCCGCCTGCTGGACCTCGTACGCGGCATCGATCACGGCCAGGTACCGCTCGGGGTCCCGCGCGAGCTCGGCGATCTGGCGCGGACTATAGACGCGCACCAGCCGGCCTTCCAAGTCCTCGTAGCACGAGTGCGGCAGGAGCTTCTTCCCGCTCACCACGCACGTGTCCAGCGGGTAGTACATGCTCTCCGTTAGCGCCGTCTCGGACAGCTTCGGCCGCACGTAGGCGGGCTCCGCCGGCACGACGAGCCGCTCGGGTCCGCCAACGAGGCCGCCGTCGAGTGTCGCGCCCGCCCCCCACCACCACGCGGCCAACGCCGCGCACGACGCCACCAGCACCGCCGCCGCGGTCCGGATCGCGACGCGACTCGGGCCCGCGGTCCCGGTGTCCCCCATCATCCCAGCCTCGACGAGCGCCGCGGCCTGCCATCCCACCTCGAGCAAGGCCTGCGAGAGCGCCGGATCCTCGCACAGCCGGTGCTCGAGCTGGGCCTGCTCGGCCGGATCGAGCTCGCCCGCCAGCCATCGCACGCACATCCGCTCGCGCTCGACGTCGCTATCCATCGCTCGTCTCCCGACGCACGCGCTCGCGCACGCACGCCCCGAGGGCCTTGTGCGCACGCGCGAGCGCCACGTAGATGGTGTTGGTTTCGCGGCCGACTGCCTGACCGAGAGCCGCGCCGCTGAGCCCCTCGCCGTAGCGCAACGCGAGCAACCGCCGCACATAGGGCGAGAGCGTCGCGAGGCACGCGCGCAGCGCATCCAGGCGCTCGCCCTGCGGAGCGTCCTCGGCCACGCGGGCCTCGAGCGCGAGCACGGCCTCGGGCCCCAGTGGGCTCGGCCCGCGCGAGCGGCGGCGCGCGGCATCGATCGCCCGCAGCCGCACCGCGCGGGTGAGCCAGCGCGCAAGGTGCTCCTCGTCCGTGATCTCGGAGGCCTGCCGCAGGACCTCCGAGGCGACCTCCTGGAGCGCGTCCTCGGCCAGGTGATGGTCGCGCACGATCGCGTAGGCGAACCCGAGCAGCAGCACTCGGCGGCGCATCAGGCCGCGCACGGCATCGTGGGGTTCCATCGCCTCACTATCGCGCCACGCGCCCGACTCTGTACACGCGCCCGTCCGAAACGACCGCGTGCGCTATCATCCCCTTGGCCTCGCATCTCGATTCGCCCGTGCCACCGTCCACCACACCCCCTCGTCGCGACCTCCCGCTCGTCCAACGCCTCAGAGCCTCGGCCGACGCCGGCCCGCTCGTGGTCGCACACCGCGGTGCCTCCGACGCGTACCCGGAGAACACCCTGTGCGCCTTCCGCGCCGCGCTCGACGCGGGCGCGCAGTTGGTCGAGCTCGACGTCCACACCACGCGCGATGGCGCGCTCGTGTGCATCCATGACGCCACGTGCGACCGCACCACCGACAGTACGACCGCGCTCGGGCGCACCGAGGTCGCCGTGGCGGACACGGACCTCGCGGACGTGCTCCGCCTCGACGCCGGATCGTGGAAGGACCCGCGCTTCCGGCGCGAGCGCATCCCAACGCTGCGAGCCGCGCTCGCGACGATCCACGCGGCCGGGGGCGTCGCGATGATCGAGCACAAGGCCGGCACCCCCGGCGCGATGCACGCGGAGATCCGTGAGCTCGGCCTCGTGGACGACGTCGTCGTGCAGTCCTTCGACTGGGACTGGCTCGCGCTCCTCCACGCCGCGGAACCCCGCATCGCGATCGCCGCCCTCGCCGAGGAGCCGTTCACGCCCGGTGACCTCCCGCGCCTGGCCCGCACCGGCGCGAGCATCGCCCACTACCAGGACCGCGCGCTCGGCCTGGCCGACGTCGCGACCCTCCACGCCGCGGGGTACCTGGTCGCCGTGTGGACCGTCGACGCCGAGATCGCCTGGCTCGGCGCCGCCCACGCCGGCGTCGACCCCGTCACCACCAACCGGCCGGAGCCCCCCATCGCGCTCTCCCTGGGTCGCCCGACCCGTACCTGACGCGACGCCCATGCGGTACAACACACCGCGCGCAGATCGCACCGCGACAAGTGAGCTCGCCTCCCGTGCCGCTTCCCTCCACGTCTTGTCGTTCCCGCTCCCGCGCCCGCTCCCGATTTGCCGTCCGCCCCGTACGACAAGGGCCGCAACGGCTGCACGCGTCACCGCGTGTTCACATCGGGATCTGGCGCGGGAGCGGGAGCGGGCGCGGGAGGAAGCTGCCGCGGATCGATCTGCACCCAACTCACCGCGCGTTCCACTCGCACCGCCGAGCCCGAGGTAAACCCGCATGAGCGACGAGTTCGAGAACCTGGTCGGTGCCTCCGGGGGCGGCAAGGAGCTCGTCGAGCGGCTGCTCGCGAGCGGCCTCCTGTCGCCCGCCGAGCTCGCCGGCCTCGCCCCCGCCTCGGCCGCCCTCGATCCCGCCCAGCATCCGACCCTGCCGCTCGGGCCCGCCCAGAACACCACCGTCGCGATGGCCATGGCAGAGCTCGACCTGCCCACGATGTCGCTCGCGCCCGCGCCTACGCCATCCTCGGACAAGAGCGCACCGCCGGGCATTGCCTCGCGGCTGTCGACGATGTCGATTCCCGCGGGATCCGCCGCGCGCTACCGCATGGGCAAGGTGCTCGGCAAGGGCGGTATGGGCGAAGTGCGCCTCGCCACCGACCTCGCCCTCGGCCGCGAGATCGCGTTGAAGCGCATGCTCGACACGTCCGCGCAGGCGCAGGTCCGCCGCTTCGTGATGGAGGCACGCGTCACCGGGCGCCTCGAGCACCCCAACATCATCCCGGTCCACGAGCTGGGCAAAGGTGAGGATGGTGCCCCGTACTTCACGATGAAGCGCGTGAAGGGCGACAGCCTGGGCGACCTCATCGCCAAGCTCAAGACCGACTTCGAGGACACTCGCGCCCGCTACGGCATCACGCGTCGCCTCCACGTGTTCCTCGGCATCACGAACGCGATCTCCTTCGCCCACTCGCACGGCGTGCTGCATCGCGATCTCAAGCCCGCCAACGTGATGGTGGGCGAGTTCGGCGAGGTCCTCGTGATGGACTGGGGCCTCGTCCGCGTCGCCGGCGAGTCCACCGACGAGCTCATCGCCGGCGTCGAAGGCACCTTGAACGACTCGGGCGACACCGAGCGCACGCAGGTCGGCTCGGTCGTCGGCACGCCGCGCTACATGTCGCCCGAGCAGGCCCGCGGCGACAACGACCTGGTCGACGAGCGCGCCGACGTGTTCGCGCTCGGCGCGATCCTGTGCGAGCTCTTGGCGCTGCGCCCGGCGATCCCCGGCGGCACGGTGTGGCAGGTGCTCGAGGCCACCACTCTCGGCGTCCGCCAGCTCCCGGGCAGCCTCCCCAAGGATCCCGTCACGCCTCGCGAGCTCGTCGCCGTCATCGACAAAGCCATGGCGCTGGATCCCGACCAGCGCTACGCGTCCGTCGCGGCTCTCGCCGCCGATGTCGAGGCGTTCCTCGAAGGCCAGGTGCTGTCCGCCGTCGCCTACACGCCGCTCCAGCGCCTCGTCAAGTGGGGCAAGCGCCACAAGATGCTCGCGGTCGGCGCGGCGGCGAGCGTGCTCGCGCTCGTGCTGGGCGTCGGCGGCTCGATGTCGCTCCTCCACCAACGCGCGCTCCACCAGGCCGGCGAGCTCTTGGTCGACGCCCAGGCGCTGCGCGCCGCGCGCGACCCGGAGCGCGCCCAGCAGGCGTGCATCCAGGCCCTTGCGCTCGACCCCGCCTCGACGCCCGCACGGCAGCTCCTCGGCGTGGTGTCGCTCGAGGCCGAGGCGCAGCGGCGCTTGCGACTCCGCGAGGGTCGGATCACGGAGCTCGGAGCGGCCCTCGAGCGCGACCGCGCGGCGCTCGCGCAGCTGGACGGGGAGCAGGACCTCGCCGGCTGGCTCGCCGCCCAGACGCGCTCGTTCCACGCGGCCCGCGAGCTGGCGACGCTGTACGGACCGGAGGCCGGCACGCCCCACCGCCTCGCCGCGGCCCAGACCGCCCGCGCCATCGCGCGCCGCATGGAGCGCGCGGGCGAGCACCAGATGGCGACGTTGATGCTCGCCGAAGCGACCCAGCTCGGCCTGGCCGACGAGCAGGTCGCGCTCGACCGCCGCGTGATGCAGGTCGAGGCGTCGCAGCGGGCCCGCCGAGCTGCCACGGAGCTCGAGCGCAGGCTCCACGACGCCACGGTGCTGGAGCCGGGCCGCGCGCCGTGGGACGAGCTCCTCGAGCGCGTCCGTCACGCCGCCCACCCCGAGACGGTCCAGGTCCTGATGCGCAAGCTCCAGGACGGGCGCACCTTCGCGTTCGCCGTCGAAGCCCTCGCGACGCTCGGCGACCGCACGACCACCGCCGCCGTGAAGCTCCCGCCGAGCGTCAGCGTCGGCGAGCTCGCCGACGAGACGGCGTGGGTCCTCGCCGACGACGTCATGACCGAGCTCTCGGGCAACGCGCCGCTCGATCAGATCCACGAGATCGACGCCCCGCGGTACCTCGCCCTGCTGCTCGTGCGCTCAGCCTCCGTCCCCCACGACATCGATCGCCTCGTGCGCCTGACGAATGCCCTCGTCCGCCTGAATGACCCGCGCACGCGCCGGGCGCTGGTGCTCAAACGCTGGCTGCTCGGACGCGACTCGCTGTACTGGGAGCTCACCCACGACGCCGTCGCCGCGCTCGGAGAGCCCCCCGATCAGCTCGAGCGGGCCAAGGCGTGGACCGCGGTCGAGCGCGCGTTGTACTTCGAGTCGACCGGACGGCTCGAGCTCGCCTTCGCCGCGTACGACGAGCTCGTGGCCGGCGACCCGAGCGCGGCCCGCGCGGTCGGCATGGGCGGGCGGACCGAGATCCCGGACCCGATCGGCTTCTGGGCCACGCGTCGCGGTCGGCTCCGACTCCTGGCCAACGACCCCGATCGTGCCCTCGCCGACGCCGAGCTGGCGCTCGGCCGCACGACGCACACGCTGCTCGCGCTGCGGCTGCGAGCCGACGTCCACGCGCACGCCGGTCGGCACGCCGAGGCCCTCGCCGACCTCGATCGCGCCCTCGCCCAGACCGCGCATCCGGGGCCGTTGCACCTCGCGCGCGCCCGCAGCCTGGAGGCGTTGGGTCGCCACGACGAGGCGCTGGCGGCGGCCTCGCGCGCCGCCGACGCGGACCCCTCGTGCATCGAGGCCTTCCGGACTCGGGCCCGCCTGCGACTGGCCACGGGGCACCCCGAAGTCGCCGTGACCGACGCGAGCGCGGCCCTCGCCCTGGCCCCGACCGATGCGGCGGCGCTGGCGCTGCGCGCCCGTGCCTTCAGCCGGCTCGGACTGCCCCTGGCCGCGCGCGCGGACCTGCTGGCCGTGGACGTCGTGGGCGACGACGGCGGACGGCGCGACCTCGACCTGGCCCGCAACATCATGGAGGTGGCGTGCACGAGCGCCGGCAATCGGGCCGGCATCCGCGGCGCGTGGACCCTCGCTCGCGAGGTGATTGCGCGACGGCCGAAGTCTGGCGAGGCCCACGAGATCCTCGGTCGCGCGCTCCTGCTCGACGGCGGGATCGAGCTCAGCCACGCTCTCGAGGCGTTCCGCACGGCGCGCGCGCTCGGGCACGATCCCGCGCGGATGCGGGGCTGGGAGGGCATTGCGCTCGTCGAGCTCGGCCGGTACGAGGAGGGCGCTCCGGCGCTCGAGGAAGGACTCGCGGTCGACCCGCCGATCCCCGAGGTGCTCGTGGCCGTCGCGCGCGTGCGTGTAGCCGACGGCCAGCTCGACCAGGCCGCGCAAGCCCTCGAGCGCGCCGCGGCGCTCGACGCACGGTCCGGGATCGCGCTCCTGGAGCTCGCGCGGCTCGAGCTCCGGCGCAACGCCCCGGACCGCGCGATCGAGCGCCTGCTCGCGGCCGCAGATCGGCCGGGCACGCCGCACCACCGGCGGATGGTGATCCACGAGCTCCTGATCAACCTGCTCGTCGGTCGGGCCCAGCAGAAGGCGCAGAAGGGCCAGCCCCGCGAGGCCCTCGCCGATATCGAGCTCGCGATGCGCTACCCGACCGTGTTCCCCGAGCTGCGCAGCAACCTGGCGCGAGCGCGCCAGCAACTAATGGGGCGGTGACGCCCGTCAGGGACGGTCTGCGATCTCGAGGCGGCGGAGCCAGCACACGGTGAGCGACTCGGGGTCGCCGTGCAGCTCGATGACGTTCGAGCCTCGTCGAATGCGGCGCGTGATCTCGATGACGTGAGCTTCACCGTTGATCGGCGCGATCCCCGTCGCGAGCACCTTGCCATTCACCACGATCGTCATCCGGGCGAACCGCAGCCCGTGCGCGAGAGTCTCGAGGTGATTGAACCGCACGTAGACCTTCTTGTCTCCGGGGTCCAGGTCGAAGCCCAACGCGAGGTGGCCGCCGGCAGGTAGCACGATGAAGCGCTTGGATTGGTCGAGCCCGATCTGGTCTGCACCGAGGACCCGCATGCCGTCGTAGGGATACAGCCGGTGCGTCGTGGGGTCGACGATGATCCCCATGCGAAAGCTCGACGCCTGGTAGTCCTCGCGGACGGCCTTCGCATGCGTACGAAGAGCGCGGAGTCGCTCGCGTTGCGCCTCCGACAGCTCCCCTTCGCGTGGCGCGAGCTCGCCCAGCTTGGTCTCGGCCTTGTCCCAATCGAGCACGCGCAGGGCATCGTCCACCTCGCGGTCGAGCGTGTCCAACTGGGCATCGGTCCGCGCCTCGAGCTCGGCGAGCCGGGGCGCAACGAGCTCGGCGTAGGGAGTGCCGACCGCGAGGCGCTCGAGCTCCCGCCATCGCGCGGTCCCTCCCGCGACGTCCGTGGGGTTCTCCGCCGTCCAGCGCTCGAGCGCGATGAAGCGGTCGTCGAGCTCGAGCTGGCGCACGATCTCGGGCGGCACGTCCGGAGCCAAGGGCGGCGCGGCCCGCTCCTCGGGCATGGCGATCGGACCCAGGTCCACGCGCGCGGCGCTCCCGCCGCGCACGGCCCAGACCCAACCGGCCGCGACGAGCGCGGCGAGGCAGAGCGCGAGCACGACCGCGTCGCGCCCGCGCCCGCCCGCGCGCGGGGCACGGCCGCGCGCTCGCGGCGCCTTCGCGGCCGGGGCCTTGGGCGCCGAGCCCTTGGCGGCCCCGCCCTTGAGGGCAGGGCCGGCCCGGCTCGCGCCCCGTCGGCTCGTATCGTGCTCGCCCCGTGCCATGTCGATCCTCGCGTGAAGTCCGGCGACGGTGCATTATCCCTCGCGGGGCGCCATGCGCGATGCCCTGGCTGATGCGAGCGCGCGGGCCGCACCCCTGCGACAATCCCGGACGCGTCCATGGATCCCACTCTCTCCTCGCTGTACTTTCCCACCGCCATCGTGCTCGGCGCGTTGCACGCGCTCGAGCCCGGGCCCGCGAAGACCCTCACGGCCGCGTACCTGATCGGCATCAAGGGCACGCGCACCGACGCGATCCTGCTCGGGCTCGCCGTCGCCACGACCCACAGCCTCGTCGTCGTCGCGCTCACGGGCGCGGCCTTGTTCGCCGGAGAGGAGGCGCTCGCGGACGACGCGATCGTGTACCTCCAGCAGCTGAGCGCAGTCCTGGTCATCGTGCTCGGCGTGTGGATGGCGTGGGCGAGGATGCCGTGGGGCGCGCAGCACGGCCACTCGCACTCGCACGGCCCCGACCACGCGCACGATCACGAGCACGGACCGCTGGACGGCGTCCCGCACGACCACGCCGACCTCGACGCCCACGCCCGCGCCCACCTCGCGACGATCCCCGACTACGCGCGGCGCGGAGAGCGGCCCACCGCGGCTCAGATCCTCGCGTTCGGCGCGGCGGGCGGGCTCGTGCCCTGCCCCGCGGCGATCACGGTGATGCTCCTCGCGACGAGCCTGGGGCGCGTGTCGTGGGGCCTCCTCACCGTGCTCGGCTTTTCCCTGGGCCTCGCGCTCGCGCTCGTCGGGGTCGGTCTCGCGGTCGTGGCCGGCGCGCGCCGCTTCGAGGGCCATTCGCGCTGGAGGTGGATCGGCCGCGCCGCGCCGTTTGCGAGCGCCCTCGTCGTGATCGCCACGGGCGTGCTGTCGCTCGTGCTCGCCCATCGGCACGTCCATTGACCAGTCCCGACTCGTCCGCCCCCGCCGCGTGCGACGCCCCTCGCCCCGGCGCGCCCTCGTTCGGCGAGGCGTTCCGCTTCTGGCTCAAGCTCGGCTTCATCAGCTTCGGCGGCCCGACGGGCCAGATCGCGATCATGCACACCGAGCTCGTCGAGCGCCGGCGGTGGATCAGCGAGGCGCGGTTCGTGCACGCCCTCAACTACTGCATGCTGCTCCCCGGACCCGAGGCCCAACAGCTCGCCACCTATGTGGGCTGGCTCCTGCACAAGACGCGCGGCGGGCTGGCGGCGGGCGTGCTGTTCGTCCTGCCTTCGGCCATGCTGCTGTGGATCCTGGCCTACGTGTACTGCGCCCACGGCGACGTGCCGTGGATCGCGGCCGTGTTCCTGGGCATGAAGCCCGTCGTGATGGCCGTCGTCGCGTTCGCCGTGCTCCGCATCGGCAAGAAGGTCCTCAAGAACCCAGCGATGTGGACCATCGCGGCGGCGGCGTTCGTCGCCATCTACTGGGGAGGCGTCCCGTTCCCCGCGATCGTCGCGGCGGCCGCTGCCATCGGCCTCCTGGGAGACCACGTCGCGCCGCGCACGTTCCGCGTCCTCGCCGCCCACGGCGGCGGTGCGACCGGGCGCGCCGCCATCGACGACCACGATCCCCCACCGGCCCATGCGCGCCGCTCGTGGGCGCGCGCCCTGGTGACGCTCGCCGTGTGCGGCGGCCTGTGGGCCGCGCCGATCGCGGTAAGCACGCGGGTGCTCGGAGCCGACCACGTCGTGACCCAGGAGGGCGTGTTCTTCAGCCAGGCCGCCGTCGTGACCTTCGGCGGCGCGTACGCCGTGCTGCCCTACATCGCCACCCACGCCGTCCGCGATGCGCGCTGGATCGAGAGCGGGCAGATGATGGACGGCCTCGCCCTCGCCGAGACGACGCCCGGCCCTTTGATCATGGTCGTGCAGTTCGTGGGCTTCGTCGCAGGCTGGCGCCATCCGGGCGAGCTCTCGCCCATCGCCGCGGCCACGCTCGGCGCGGCGATCACGACGTGGTGCACGTTCGTGCCGTGTTTCCTCTACATCTTCTTGGGCGCGCCGTTCATCGAGCAACTTCGCAACCGACCGCGCCTCACGGCGATGCTGTCGGCCATCACCGCCGCGGTCGTCGGCGTGGTCCTGAACCTGGCCGTGTGGTTCGCGGCCCACGTCGTGGCTCCGCGGCCCGGCACGGTCGACATTGGGGCGATCGCCGTCGGCCTGGCCGCGTTCGTCGCCCTGCACCGCTACAAGGTCGAGATGATCCCGGTCATCGCCTGCGGCGCCGCGTACGGGCTCGTGCGGCTGCTCATCGCGGGGTGAGGCACCGCACGGCGCGTGGTAGGATCCGCCCGCCGCCGGACCTGGCCTCGGAGGACCCATGCGCACCCGCATTCGCCGCCTGCTCGACGGCGAGAGCTCGCTCGCGAGCCGCGCGCTCGAGCGCGCCATCCAGCTCCTAATCGTCGCCTCGCTCGTCGCGTTCTGCGCCGAGACCTACGACCTCGACCCGGGGACCCAAGAGCTCCTCGACCGTTTCGAGGTCGTCGCCGTCGCGATCTTCACGGCGGAGTACGTGCTGCGACTCGTCTCGTCCGAGCGCCCGGTGCGCTTCGTCACGAGCTTCTTCGGGCTCGTCGACCTGCTCGCGATCGCGCCGTTCTACGCGCAGCTCGGCCTCGCCGATCGCGCCGTCGACCTGCGCGCCGTGCGCGCCCTCCGCCTGTTCCGGGTCCTGCGCGCGTTCAAGCTGATGCGCTCGAACCAGTCGATCCGCTGCTTCGCGCGCGCGTTCGCCGAGGTGCGCGAGGAGCTCGCCCTGTTCTTCTCGGTCACGCTGTTCATCATGTTCATCGCGGCGGTCGGGATCTACCAGTTCGAGAGCGACGCGCAGCCCAACACCTTCGGCAACATCGGCCTGTGCCTGTGGTGGGCGCTGACCACGCTCACCACCGTCGGCTACGGCGACGCGTACCCGATCACCGCCGGCGGGAAGCTGTTCACGTTCGCGATCGTGATGATCGGCCTGGGCGTCGTCGCCATCCCGGCCGGCCTGATCGCCGCCTCGCTCACGAAGGTCCGCGCCGACATGAAGGCCGAGCTCGCGGCCAAGGCCGCGGCACCGCCCAGCGCCTGAGGGACGCGGGCGTGGATCAGCCCCCCACCGAGCTCCCGGGTACCGAGCTCCCGGGTACGCTGCCGCTGCCGGACGCACGCAGCCCGCGCGCTCCCGCGCCCGATGCGCTCGGGCGCCACGCCATCACGGAAACGCTCGGCGCCGGCGGCATGGGCGTGGTGCTCGGCGTGCACGACCCCGACCTCGATCGCGACGTCGCGGCCAAGATGCTCCGCGAGCCGGCGAGCCCGACCCAAGTGGCGAAGTTCGTGCGCGAGGCGCGCATCACGGGCGGGCTCGACCATCCCGGCGTCGTTCCCGTCCACGAGCTGGGTCGCACCGCCGACGGCCGGCTGTACTTCACGATGAAGCGCATCGGCGGTGTCACGCTCGCCGATCTCCTGGAGGCGCGCCCGCGCCGCCCCCTGGCCGAGCTGCTCGCCGTGTTCGTCAAGATCTGCGAAGCGATCGCCTTCGCGCACGCGCGGCGCGTGATCCACCGCGACCTCAAGCCTGCCAACGTCATGACCGGCGAGTACGGCGAGGGCTACGTCTGCGACTGGGGACTGGCCAAGCGCCTGGACGAGCCCACCGAGATCCGCGACGGCGACGGCCCCGACACGCTGCGCGCCGTGGCCGCGCCCGCCGCAGGCTCCGTCCCCGTCACGCAGGACGGGTCGATCGTCGGCACGCCCGCCTACATGGCGCCCGAGCAGGCCGACGGCCGGATCCGCGCGCTCGACGAGCGCACGGACGTCTACGCCCTCGGCGCGATCCTGCACCACGTGCTCACCGGCCTCCCGCCGTTCGAGGGCGCGACCACGTGGGCCATCATCGCCCAGGTGACCGAGGGCGCGGTCACTCCCTCGCGACGCGCGGGCCGCGATCCCGCCGAGCCGATCCCGTGGGAGCTCGAGGCGATCGCAATGCGCGCGATGGCGCTCGACCCCGCGGCGCGGTACCCGACCGCCATCGCGCTCAAGCGCGACGTCGAGGCGTTCCTGGCGGGCCGCCTCGTCGAGGCCGCCCGCTACTCGTGGTGGACCGCGGCCCAGAAGCTCCTCAGGCGCCACCCGGCGGTCGTGCGCGGCGCCGCGGCCGTCGTCCTCGCCCTCGCGAGCGTGTACGGCGTGCGCGCCTGGAACGTCCGCGTCCAGGTCGCGCGCGCGTGGGCGGCGATCGACCTGGCGCGGCTCGACCTGACACTCGCCGCGGCGCGCGACGTGCCGCTGGACCCAGACCCGGCCCAGCGCCCGGTGCCGTCGCTCGGCGAGCTCGAACGCACCGGGGACTTGATCGAGGAGCTCCAGGCCGCGAGCGACGCGCTCGGCGAGGTCGCCCGCCTCGCCCCCAGGGACACGACGGCGCGCGCGCGGTGGTTCGAGGTGCTCGCCCACATCGGCCGGCTCGCCCTCGTGCGCCACGACGACGCCTTCGCCGC
>ORMF012299266.1_pt1 | contig 17929 bp, 9 predicted proteins | sample 1779871 | NCBI WGS metagenome assembly ORMF01 (sample SAMEA104232316, study PRJEB22302) | groundwater metagenome | biome: forest; feature: aquifer; material: groundwater | place: USA | collected 2011-08-07 | depth 5.4 m
CGCGGTCGCGGTCGCGGCGGACGGCCCAGTGCGCGCGTTGTCGCCCGAAGGGATGCCACTGGGGATTCTGCCGGACACGGCCTTCAGCGACGAAACCGCCGAACTGGCCGCGCACTCCCGACTGCTGCTTTACACCGACGGCCTCACCGAAGCCCGCAACGCCAAAGGCGAACTGTTCGGCCAACACCGCCTGAGCGATTGGCTCAAGCAAACCGCCGCCCGCCCGCTGACCGCCGAACAGTTGAAAATCGAATTGGCAGCCGAACTGGCGCGCTTCAACGCCAACCGGGCCTTTACCGACGACCAAACCTTTTTGATCCTGGCGGACGAACGTCCCGCCAGCGCCTGAGCATGGCCAAGAAGATTTTGATCGTGGACGACGAGCCGTTCATGCAGCGCCTCATCCAGCTCCATCTGGAGAAGGCCGGCTATGAACTGGTCAAAGCTCGCAACGGGCATGAAGCCCTGGACGCCGTCCAGCGCGAAAAGCCGCATCTCATCGTGATGGATGTGATGATGGCCGGCATGGATGGCCTCACCGCGCTGAGCCGCCTGAAACAAGATCAAGCCACCCACGACATCCCGGTGATCATCATGACGGCGAAAGCGCACATCATCACGCGGCAGGAAGCCGAGCAATCCGGCGCCGCGGTCGTGTTCACCAAGCCGTTCAGTCCAACGCAGCTCCTCCTCGAAATCCGCCGCCTGCTGCCGGACTCGCCGCCGCAGTCTTGACGAAGTCTGCTTCGTGAGCGGCTCAAAGCCGCTCGCCTCCGTTTGGAGTCGCGGATGCCAAAACCACTGCTAGAGGCACGGGCGATCCCTTCCCCCTACCCATGAACCGGCACTCAGGAACGCCGGATTCATCCGGCAGCCGAGGCTTCGAGAGCGCTGGTTTCTGCCGGATGAATCCGGCGTTCCGATCCTTCTCCGGTTCATGGCCCCAAGGCAGGAACGCAGATTCGTGGAGGCTCCCCATGAACCTGACGCTGTGGAGCGCGGCTATCAGGGACGTAGCCGCAGCCCGTGTCGGAAAGCCCTGCGGGTCCGTCCTTGAGACCCGCGCTCCGTTCCTCTTTGGTGAGTTCATGGGTCCAAAGCGCGAAGTTGGACTTCGGGGAATTCTCACCCCGACCCTCTCCCACCCGGAGAGGGAGCAACAGCAGACAGGTTCCGACAAATCGACCTGCCTGCGTCGTCAGCCAGCGCCGACTGACGTTCTCCCTCTCCCGGCGGGAGAGGGCTGGGGTGAGGGGGAAGGCAAGCTTGGTCAGCGAGGCCCCCGAACGATCTGCGAACCGCCAAACCCTACGGGTCCTCCGACTGAACAGGAGGCCTGCACACTGAATCAACCGCCCAGCCACTGCGCCAGCCGACGCACCTCTGTGGCCTGGAGCGGCCCCCGGATCACGACATCCGCCCAGCGCACTTGCGGCGCGACGAACTTCCGGTGCATCGGCGCGACCGTCTCTCGCCACTGCCGGCGCACGGAGGCGGCACTGCGCCCGCGTGCCTTCACATCGCGCACCAGCCGCCGCTGCCAGCGGACTCGCTCCGGGAAGTTGATAAAGATCTTCACGTCGAACAAGCGCCGGATCGACGCGCTGCGCAACAACCACAGCCCTTCGACGAGAACGATCGGTTTGGGCCTCCAAAGCTCCCGCTCCGCCTTGCGAGTGTGCGTCGCGAAATCGTAGCGCGGCACGCGCACGGCGCGCCCACTGCGCACCGCTCGCAGCACCTTCCCCGCGCTCGCCCAGTCGATGGCCCGCGGATGATCGAAGTTTACCCGCGCCCGCTGGGCCGCCGTCAGATGCGAGCGATCGCGATAGAAATCATCGAGCGGCAGCCGTGCGGCGTCCGCACCAAGTAGTTTCCGCAGCCGCTCCGCCAGCCACGTCTTGCCCGCCCCGCTGCCGCCGACGATGGCCACGAGTTTCGGGCGAAGCTTCTGTCTCATACTCCCGTTTCCGCTCGCTCGGATCAGGCGGAGATCACACGGTCCGTGAACACCTGCGTCACCAGCCCGGTGCGATGCTCGCGTTGGAATTCTTCCACTTGTGTGCGGTGCTGGGATGCCAGGTCCAGGTCCATGCTCAGTCGCCTTTCGATTTGGTCTGCCGCAGCGCGTCAATTTCCGCCAAGGACGGCACCCGGAAGATATGCCGGCTGTCCTGCAGCACCAGCGTCCGGGCGTCGGGCGAGAACCGGGCGAAGTTGACGCTTTCACCTGGGACGCGGACGCTGAACAGTTCCTTTCCGGTCGCAACGCTCCAGAATTTCACTTCGCCATCGGCGCTGCCCGTCACGAGGGTCCTGCCATCGGGACTAAAGGTGACGCAATGGACTTCATGTTTGTGTCCCTTCAGGTGGTAGCTTGCCCGGCCGGCTTCGACGTTCCATAGCCGCACGTCAGCGTCATAGCTGGCGGTGGCCAGCAACTTGCCATCCGGTGAAAAGGCCGCCTGGGTGTGGTAAAGCCTGTGGCCTGGTGGGAAAATGAATTCTGCTTTGGTCACGAGGTTGACCACTTTGATCCGGTAATCCACGGTTCCTCCGGCCAACATTCGGCTGTCGGGAGAAAAGACCAAACCAGACATAGCCTTGCATGTTACAACCAACCGGCCCGTAGAGACGTCCCAGACTTCAACGCTTCCTTCTGAGAATTCCAGAGCCGACTCATGACAATTCAAGGCCACAAGCTGATTGTCCGGCGAGAACCGCATCCCGCCCGTGAATCCGGTTCGATTTGTCAGGGAGATGCGAATCGAAGCGGACTCAAGATCCCAAATCTCGACGCGATTGGTGGAAATCCAGAATGCGACATTCTTGAGATCGGTGGAGACCGCTCTCGGCCGCGTGGACTGGTAGTCAAGCGGCAGCGTGACGGATTTGACCGATTGTTTGGTTGCCAGATCGAAAGAACTGAAAGTCATGTTCGTATCGACGACGAACAGGCGAGTGCCATCCTCCGAAAATCCCAGCGGGCGCAGGGCCTCTTTGAAGCCTGCCTTTTCCGACGTGGCCTGGGCATCCCAGATCAGCACGGGGCCGTCCTTCGTCCCACCGGCCAGCAGCCGCCCGTCTGGCGAAAGCGCCAGCGACCACAACTGGCTGGCTTGGCCTTGGAACTGATGGACCTGCTGCAACGTCGCCAACTCCCAGACTTTCAGCGCATGGTCATCCCCTCCGGTAATGAGGGTCTTGCTATCCGCGGAAAAGACCAGGCTCCACACGATGGATGAATCCGCCGCGAACCGCCTGGGCTCCTTGCTCAGGTCTGGCGCGTCCCAGATCCGGACAAAACCTTCCAAGTCGCCGACCGCCAGCCAGCGACCGTCGGGGGAATACGCAATTGAAGCAGGCGAAAACTGTTTGGAGACGCTCATCAGGCGCATGGTCTCAACGTCCCAAACTTGAACCTGATCGTAGCTGCCAGTCACCAACAGCTTGCCGTCCGGTGAGTAGGCTAACAGAAGTCCAAAGCCTGGCAGGTTGGTTGTGAGTGGAGGCTTCCTTTGCGTCCAGTCAAGGGTGTCCCAGAAGAGCACTTTTCCATCGTCGCCAGGAGAATCCGCCAAAGTTCGGCCGTCCGGCGAGAAGGCAATGGGAGTGTTATAGGGGGGATCACCACGCCGCGGCTTGTAATCGTGTTCAAATTTCCGCAACTCTCGCCAGGTAAGTGTGTCGTACAACTGAACTTGTCCTACTTGGAACACGGCCAATATCTTGCCGCCGGGTGAAAACGCCAAGGCGTACCTCCCAACCCATCCCCGGACGCTTAAATTGGTGACGACTTGTCCGCGGGCGAGATCGCGGATTTCAATCTTGTTGTCCCAACTCACCGAGGCGAGCAGCCTGCCATCCGGGGAGAAAGCCACGCACGAGACGATGTTGTTGTGGTTGGTGAAGGATTTAATTTGGTTCCCTCGTGTCTGCTGCCACAGGTAACGCCACTCGAACCCGCGCAGTTCACTTTCACCGGCTTTAGGTGGTTGATAATTGTCCACCAATTCAACAGCGCGGCTGAAATTAAAAACCTCGAGCGCCCGATGCGCCATGTTCATGTCGGCGACGTACAGGTTTTCGCGGAGCGAGTGCGCCACGTTTCTGGCGATACGGCTCTGACTCCTGGCGATACGGCTCTGACGCCACGCCGTGATGGCCAGGAACGAAACCAGGACGACCACGATGGCCGCAAAGCTGGTTGCCCGAACGAGGCCGTGGCGATAAGCGGTTTTCTCACGGGCGGCCAGTTCCGCCTGCTGCTTCGTCAGGGCCTGCTGTCGCTCGGGCAAGGCACGCAGGTTTTTCGCGAGTTGGCCGGCGCCGGCGAAACGATCTTGCGGATTTCCGGCGAAGCAATGTTGCAAATCGTCCTTGAGCAGAGGATCGAGAATGTCCGCTGCCCAGTCCGTAGTGATCGGCTTGGAAAAATCGCCGGCCAAAAGCTGGTAGAGCAAGACCCCGAGCGAATAAATGTCCGAGCGCGTCGAGGCCGGTTTGCCGGCGAGAAGCTCCGGCGCCATGTACATCTGTGAACCGGTCTGTGACGAGGAAGAATCCGCGAGGATGGTTTGGGTGAAGCCAGCTTTCGTCACGCCCTTCAACGCTTCTTCCGAGACGACCTGCCCGATGCCGAAGTCGGTGAGTTTGACGGTAAGTTGAGGGTTCGGAGTCCCGGCTTTAGCCGGTTCTGCGTCGGTTGATCGCACGCACTCAGCCGGTTCCTCGCCGTGGCCGCCTGAAGGCGGGACTCCAAACGATTTCGGATTTCGGATTTCGGATTTCGGATTTGAAACAAGGATGTTCCCCGGTTTCACGTCGCGGTGGATCACGCCGGCGTCGTGCGCCGCTTGGAGCGCCTCCGCGACTTGCGCCACGATTTCCAGCTTCGCTTCCAACGGCACCTTCTCCGCGCCCCCTTGCTGCTCACACCACCGCGCCAGATCGTTCCCCTCCACGTAATCCATCACCACGTAGAACGGCGGCTCCTCGAAATACACTTCGAGCAGGCGCACGATGTTGGGGTGATCGCCGACCCGTTCCTTGAGCACGCGGAACAGCGTCATCTCCCGCTTGAGCGAGCGCACGCGGTCCGCGCGGAAGCAGAACTTGAACACGCGTCGCTCCTTCATCGTGCGATGCCGCCCCAGCCACACCTCACCGAATCCTCCTTCGCCCAGTTTCTTTTCCAACACCCACTGCGTGTTCGGCACGACCTGATCAATCGCCGGTCGCCAGCCCAGCACCGGCTCCGCGTCCGGCGACACATGCCGCTGCGCCTTCTCGGTCGTAGCCGGCGGTGTGAGCACGCCCTCCGCCGCGCGCACCTCACAAATCTCCACCGGCTCCTCGACGCCTTTGAGCAGATACGGCCCGTGATTGGCCCAGCGCAGTTCGCCCACGCCCGGCACGTCCTCGCCGCGCAACGCCGCCCGCGCGTTGTCGAACGCCGAGCGTGTGAGCAGAATCTGGTTCGCCCCCGCCAGCCCCATCACCCGGGCGCAGATATCGACATGGATGCCGTAAAGGTCTTTCGGCGAAGCAGCGCTGGCCTCCTGCTCAATGACCACCTCGCCGACGTGGATGCCGATCCGGTCAGCGAGCGCGTGCCCCCCCTCTTGCGCGAGTTGCCGCAGCCGCCCCAGCAATAGCAACGCGAACTTCACCGCATCCGACGGCTTGTCAAAGGCGAGGAAAAACGAATCCCCCGCCGTGCTGATCTCCCGCGCGCCGACAAAGCCCGCGAGCAACTCCCGCACGACCGCATGGTGCCGCTGGATCAGCGCGACCGCCTGCCGGTCCCCCAACTCCTGCTTGAGTTGCGTCGAGCCGACGATGTCCGTGAACACCAGCGTCACCAGCCCCGTGCGGTGTTTGCGGCGGAATTCCTCCACGCGCTCGCGGCGTTGGGGTGGCAGTTCCACGCTCATGGTTGCTGCGATTTAAGTTTTTCTGCGGCGGTAATCTCCGCCATGGATGCAGCCCGCCAGACAATGAGTTCATTCTTGCAGGCAGTGACGAGGGTGTCGTCGTCCAAGAAAGTCGTTCCTATGACACCGTCCGTGTGGCCTTTGAGAGTTGCTACCTCCTGATGCGTGATGGCATCCCATAACTTGACCGTGCCATTTCCCGTTCCAGCCGCCAGTCTCCGCCCATCCTTCGAGTAGGCGACTGAATGGTAACTCAACAGCCGCCCCATGAACGTATGAATTTCGCGTTGAGTCGCACGGTCCCACAATTTCACAGTTTCGTCATAGCTCGCGGTTGCCAAGCTGCTGCCATCAGGCGAAAACGCCACCGCTCCGACACCTTGCTTATGCCCCTTCAGGGTTCCAATCTCCCGCTTTTGGGCGATGTCCCACAATTTGGCCGTGGAGTCGGCACTGCCGGAGCCAAGGGTGCTGCCATCGTGAGAAAACGTCAGCGCAAGAACCTCTTTGAGGTGTCCTTTGAGTGTGGCGAGTTCCCGCCTCGTCGCCACCTCCCACAACCGGATCGTCTGGTCCATGCATCCCGTGGCGAGAAGCTTGCCATTGCGGGAAAACGTCAAGGCCGACACCGAATTGGTGTGTCCTCTAAGAATTGCGACCTCATTCATGATGGAGTCCAACAGATGGACCGGCCCGTCGGGAGTACCGACCGCAAGCGTCCTTCCGTCAGGAGAAACCGCAATACTGGTTGGCCCAGGAACCTTGGCCAGAAGGTTCGTCATTTCCTGCAACGCGTTCAGGTTCCAAACTTTGACCGCCCCTTCACCGGTCGCTACGGCAAAAGTTTTGCCATCCGGGGACGCCGCCACTCCACGTAATTGAAGAGTGTCAGCAGGTAATGTTACTCGGTTGGTTTCTTTCGGCTTTGGAGTGGTACTCCAAGCTTTCACGGTTCCGTCCTTACAGCCGGAGATCAAAATCCGGCTATTGGTAGCGAAGGCGAGCGCCCAAACCTCACTCAGATGCCCCTTGAGGGTGGTGATTTCCTGCCAAGTGGTCGCATCCCAGAGCTTGATCATTTGGTCGCCACTGGCCGTGGCCAAGGTCGTCCCGTCGGGTGTAAACGCCACGGCAAAAACAATGGCGGCATGATTTGTGAGACGGGCCTTTTCCCGCCGGGTGGCGACGTCCCACACTCTAGCCGTCTTATCCCAACTGCCCGAAACCAACGTCCTGCCGTCGGGCGAGAACGCCAGACTGCTTATCCAATCCTCGTGTCCGCTGAGAGCGGGCATCGAGGTTCGGGCAGTCACATCCCATAATCTGATTGTTTTGTCATCGCCGGCCGAAGCCAACGTCCTGCCGTCAGGCGAGAATGCCAGGCCCTTTGTGTAATCGCTGTGTTCTGGTAGAACCCCGAGTTCGGATTTCGTATTCACATTCCAAAGGTGAGCGCCTTCCAATTCCGGGATGACCAGAATCCGACCATCAAGAGAGAACGCAAGAGCGCGGGGAACCACGGTATGCCCAGGCGCCGGGAACTGGACTGTTTCACGCCGGGTCGCGATGTCCCATAATCTGACCTTCTGATCATTGCATCGTGTAGCGAGCGTCTTGCCGTCAGGTGAAAATGCCAGGGAAGTGACCCCCTCTTCATGGTTCAGAGTCGCGATGCTATTTATTGTCCGCACCGAGGTGAAACCGTGCGCCTGGAAGTGGCCGTCCCACAGCTTCACGGTTCCATCGTGGCTCGCGGTCGCCAACAAGCTGCCGTCAGGAGAAAACGCTACCGCCGAGACTGCATTGGAGTGCGTGTCCAGCGTAAACAGCTCGTCGCCGCGGCAGAGCCGCCAGAGGTAACGCCATTCCCAGTCCCGCAAATCTTTTTCGTCCGCCTTGGGTCGATGTCGCTCCAAAAAATCTTGGGCACGCCCCAGGTTATTGGCTTCAAACGCCTGCTGTGCCAGGCTCATGTCGGCGGCATAAAGGTTTTGGCGGGCCTTAATGGCTTCCCTTCTGGCGAGGCGGCTTTGGGTGATGGAAACCGAGGTCAGCACGGACAGCAGCGCCACAATCAGAACGCCGATGCTGGAGGCCCGGATGATTCCCCGGCGATACGCCGACTTGGCGCTCGCGGCAATCGCAGCTCGTTCTTTCGCCAAGGCATCTTGTCGCCAGGGCAACGAACGGAGATTCTTCGCCAATTGCCCCACGCCCGCAAACCGGTCTTGCGGATTTCCGGAGAAACAATGCTTCAAATCATCGCGCAGCAACGGGTCGGCAATGTGGTCCGCCCAATCCGTCGTCAGCGGACGAGTCAGATCGCCGACCAGCAATTGGTACAGCACGACGCCGAGCGAATAAATGTCCGAGCGCGTCGAGGCCGGTTTGCCCGCGAGAAGCTCTGGGGCCATGTACATCTGCGAACCGGTTTGCGAGGAGGAGGAATCTGCGAGGATGGTTTGAGTGAAGCCGGCCTTGGTCACGCCTTTCAACGCTTCTTCCGAGACGACCTGGCCGATGCCGAAGTCGGTGAGCTTCGCCTCCAGTTTCGGATTTCGGATTTCGGATTTCGGATTTGAAACAAGGATGTTGGCCGGCTTCACGTCCCGGTGGATCACGCCCGCATCGTGCGCGGCTTGCAACGCGTCGGCGATTTGCGCGACGATTTCCAAGCGGGCGTCGAGCGGAACTTTTTCCACGCCGCCTTGCTGCTCGCACCAGGACTTCAAGTCTTGGCCCTCCACGTGGTCCATCACGAGGTAGAACGGCGGCTCCTCGAAGTACACTTCAAGCAGGCGCACGATGTTCGGATGGTCGCCGACCCGCTCCTTGAGCACACGGAAGAGCGTCATCTCCCGCTTGAGCGAGCGCACGCGGTCGGCGCGGAAGCAGAATTTGAAGACGCGCCTTTCCTTGAGCATTTGATGGCGACCGAGCCACACTTCGCCAAAGCCGCCTTCGCCAAGTTTTTTCTCCAGCACCCATTGTGTGTTCGGCACCACCTGCTCGAGCGCCGGCCGCCAGCCCAGCACCGGCTCGGCGTCGGGCGAGACGTGGCGTTGCGCTTTCTCCGAACTGGTCGGCGGCGGGGCGGGGCGTTCCGCGCCCACGCGCACCTCGCAAATTTCCACCGGCTCGTCGATGCCCTTGAGCAGATACGGCCCGTGATTGAGCCACTGCAACTGAGTTGATGCTGTTAAGTCATTTAACCCGTCAATCTCCGTGCCCTTGAGCATCGCCCGCGCGCTGTCGAAGGCGAAACGCGTCAACAGCACCTGGCTCGGCTGGGCCAGGCCCATGACGCGCGCCGCGATATCGACTTGCGAACCGTAAAAGTCCCGCGCCTTGCCGGGCGCCTGCTCGTGTTCAATCACGACCTCGCCCACGTGAATGCCGATGCGGTCCTGAATGGTTGTAGCAGCCGAAGACTCAGACGCGCTCCCCTCACCCTGCCCTCTCCCCTCGCCGCGAGGGGAGAGGGTGTCCGCAGGACGGGTAAGGGCCGGCTCGGTCGAGGCGCCGCGCAGTTGCGCCAGCGCCCGGTTGCGCGCGTGCAGCAGCAACGCGAACCGCACCGCGTCCGACGGCCGGGCAAAGACCAGGAAGAACGAGTCGCCGGCGGTGCTGATCTCTTCGGCCTCGGCGAACTGCCGCAGAAGCTCCCGCACCACGCTGTGATGATGCTGAATGAGCGCGACGCCTTCGCGGTCGCCGAGCGCCTGCTTGAGCTGCGTGGAGCCGGCGAGGTCGGTGAAGACAAGCGTGACCAGCCCGGTGCGGAAGCGCCGGCGGAATTGCTCCACCTGCTCGCGGTATGGCAGGGCTGCTTGGGGGTCCATAGCCGCGAGCAGGCTAGCACAGGCCGACGAGACGGAAAGGAAATAAGCCGCGATGCGAACTGAGAGGTTCAAGCCCAAAGCCTAGCCAAAGGGATTTGGAATCCTGCCCCTTCCAGCCGGCCGGTTCGCTCGCCAAGACCAAGTCCACAGAATGATTCTGCCACCCATTATTCTGCCTTTCCGAACTGGCCCGCTTCGCCGCCGTGCCCAGGTTGGCAGAATCATGGGTGGCAGAATCATCATTTCGTCAGACCTGCCCGGTGTCTCCGCGGGATGGGCCGATGCGAAGCTGCGAGACTTTTCGCTGAGATTCGCGGAGGTGAAACTCGAAGGAAGGTCGCAAAGACGAGGCCCAGGCAAACGGATTTGAAATCCAAGATTCGTCTGCCCAGATTCGTCTGCCTCGCCTCGGTTGCGAGCGGTTTCGCCACCAGAGGCAAGCGAATTGGGGCAGACGAATCCGCGAGCAAATAGCTTGTCATCCCCTGGTGCGCCTACTACTGATTGCCCTCGACGGTCATGCGCCTCGTCACGCAAAAATTGTCAACGCGGTACGTCCTGGTGCTGGTGTTGATGGCCGCGTTCGCCGCCCTCACGATCACGTGCTTGCTGTGGCGCGCGCAGGCGCAGGACCAGAACGCCGCCTTCGCCGCCCAATCCAACCGCCTGCGCCGGCTCACGCAAAACGTCGCCTCGCTCTGCCAGCAGTTCGTCTATGGCCGCAGCAAGACTGAGCGGGACGCAGTGCGCCAGCAGTTGACCGAGGCGGTCCCGCAGATGGAAAAGGCCTACCAGGCGGTGTTGGCCAATCCGGCCCTCGTCCGCCTCCCCGGCCAGTTCACTCCGAACGTGCGCGCCCTCCTTTCCAATCCACCCGTCAACTTGGATGCGCAGACGCGGGACTTCCTCGTGCGGGCCAAGGCCTTCATCACGACCGGCGACCCCGGCGCGGTCCAAAGCAATCCCCGGCTGCTTTACTTCCTGACCGTCGCGCCGAACCAATTGCTCAACGGACTCGACTCACTGGCGGCCCAAGTTCAAACCGATCACGCCAGGCAGAGCGCCTGGCTCGAAACGGGCCTTTGGGCCGGCATCGTCGGGCTGTTGGGATTGGCGGGGCTGGTCGTGTTGCGGCCGGTCGTGCGCACGCAGGCCCAGCAATTCCGCGATCTGCTCGAAGAACAACGCCGCCTGGGCCGCGTGCTCGACGCGGTCGGCCAGGCCCTGCTGACCGTCGATAGCGAGAGCGCCATCCTCGCGGTGAACCGCGAAGTGGAACGGCTCTGGGGCTACACGGAGGCCGAGTTGGTCGGCGGCACGCTGTGCTTGCTGCCCGTGGCGCGCTTCCCGGAGTCCCCGCGCGCGCTCATGCAGCCGCCCGGCAAGCTCCAGCTCGACACCCTGCGCGGCGAGCGCAAGGAACTGGAAGGCATCAAGAAGACCGGCGAGGTGTTCCAGGTCGAAATTCGCGTCGCCGAGCACCACATCGGCCCGCGGGCGTTCTTCACCGTGGCCGTGCGCGACCTCAGCGAGCGCAAGCGCATCGAGGCCGAGCTGGCTAAAGCGCGCGACGAAGCGCTCGAAGCCGCGCGCCTCAAGTCCCAATTCCTCGCCAACATGAGCCACGAAATCCGCACCCCGATGAACGGGGTGCTGGGCATGACCGGCCTGTTGCTCGACACGCCGCTCAACCCGCAGCAACGCACCTACACCGACACGATCCGCGCCAGCGCGACCGCGCTGCTGAACATCATCAACGACATCCTGGACTTCTCGAAGGTTGAAGCGGGCAAGCTGGCGTTCGAGACGCTCGACTTCGATTTGCGCCAGGTCGTCGAAGGCACGGTCGAACTGCTCGCCGAAAAGGCGGAGGCCAAACAACTCGAAATGCTGGCCTTGGTGTATGGCGACGTGAAAACGCGCCTGCGCGGCGACCCCAGCCGGCTGCGCCAGGTGCTCACCAATTTGCTCGACAACGCGATCAAGTTCACCGACCGCGGCGATGTGCTGCTGCGCGTCAGCCAGGAAAGCGAAACTGACACCGCGGTCACCATCCGCTGCGCGGTCAGCGACACGGGCATCGGCATCGCGCCCGAGGTCCAGCGGCATTTGTTCCTGCCGTTTTTCCAGGGCGACGGCACGACTTCCCGCAAGCACGGCGGGACCGGCCTGGGCCTGGCCATCAGCAAGCAGCTTGTCGAGCAGATGGGCGGGCGCATCGGCGTCGAGAGCGCGCCGGGCAAAGGCTCGACTTTCTGGTTCAGTGTGCCGCTGGCCAAGCAGCCTGTTGCCGTGCCGACGCCGGCCACCGTGCCGGCCCCGCTGGCGTGCCTGAAGGTCCTCATCGTCGATGGCCATGAGCCGACGCGCCACACGCTGCAATACCACACGGCCTGTTGGGGGATGCGCACCGATGCCGTCGCCAGCGGCGCGCAGGCCCTGGAAATTCTCCGGCGCGAGGCCGCCGCCGGCCAGCCGTACGAGTTGGCCCTCGTCGATATTAACCTCCCGGACATGGATGCCCTCGCCGTCACGAAGGCCATCAAGACGGAACCGGCGACGGCGAAGACCCACGTCGTCGTGTTGACCACGCTCAATCACCGCTACGACGCCGCCACGTTGCAGGCGGCCGCGGTGGACGCCGCTTTGGTCAAACCCGTCCGGCAGTCGCAGCTCTTTGACTGTCTGGCCCGTTTGATCGGCGAGGCCACTTTGCAGAAAGCCTCCGCGCCCCCGGCGGCTCCTCCAGCCGAAGCCGCCGCCCCCACGGCCGCGGCCCCGCTGCCCGCGCTGCGCATCCTCCTGGCCGAGGACAACCTCATCAACCAGAAGGTCGCCATCGGCTTGCTGGAGAAATTGAACGCCCGCTGCGACGTGGTGGAAAACGGCCGACAAGCCCTCCAAGCCGTCGAGCAGACGCCTTACGACGTGATCCTCATGGATTGCCAGATTCCGCAATTGGACGGCTACCGGACGACGATGGAAATCCGCCGCCGCGAGGCCGAGAACAAAGGCTCGCCCCGCAAACGCATTTACATCATCGCGATCACGGCGCACGCCCTGCGCGGCGCGCGCGAGAAATGCCTCGCCGCCGGCATGGACGACTACATCAGCAAGCCGGTGCGGCTGGCCGAACTCCAAGCCGCCTTGCAGCGCGCTTGGGACTTGCTCAACCGCCCCGCTGAGCCCCCGGCCAAGCCCGAACCGCCGAGCGCCATCGACCGCACCGCGATGATGACCTTGCGCGAGTTGCGCCAGACCGGCAAACCCGACCCGCTCGGCGAACTGATCGACCTGTTCCTGACGGACGCCCCCGCGCGCCTCCAGGAAATCGACGAGGCCCTGGTCCGCCACGACTTGCCGGCGATCGAGACCGCCGCCCATCGCTTGAGTGGCTGCGCCGGACACCTCGGCGCGCAGCGACTGACGGACCTGAGCAGCGAATTGGAAGAAGCCGCGCGGCAATCGGAACTCAACCAGGCCGCGGTCCTCGCGCGGGAGCTGGCCGCTGAGTTTCAGCATGTCCGCACAGCGCTCGAGCTGGAGAAGGTGCGCTGACACGATGACTTCACACGCTTCGATGTGCCGCGAGGCGTAGCGCAGGTTTCCAACCTGCTGTATCGCCGATTTCCAATCGGCTGGCGCTCTGGACTCATCCCGCGACCCTCAACTGCCCAGCGTCTGGCGGGTTGGAAATCCGCGATACAGTCCCGACGCGTCGGGAGAAACGTGCGCTACGACAGCGGCAGGCGCGACTCTCCTACAGGCCCGCCGACTCGTTCTGCCGGAAAGTGGAAAAGGTCCGGCTTGGCGAGTGGCTGCCAGTTCATATCACCTGGTCGGCGCGCCTCGTGCAGCCTCAGATTGTCGGTGCCGGCGCCATCCTGCTGGAAACGGGAACGCCGGATTCATCCGGCAGCGGACTCGGCTGACCACCGCCCTGCCGGATGAATCCGGCGTTCCGCTCCCCTCGCGACCGACAACTTCGGGATGCGCCGGACGCATCGTTCACTTCCCCTGCCTTGACGCTCCGCGGCGCCAGCGGTAGGCTGCGACCGTGCTTGTGCCTGAATGTTCTGGCCCGCGAACAACGTGTCCCGCGCCGGCCCGCTGCGATGATTCACCAACACCGTAGTTTTGGCCGGGACATCCCTGCCCCGGCAACAGGGAGAATTGCCCACCGGCGGCCGTGCGGACCAGCCGGCGTTTTCATTCGCTGCGCGGCGGTCCTGTTGCTTCTCGTCGCCGTCGTCTTCGCCCAGGACAAAACCAGCACCGTCAGCGACGCCCTCCGCGACAGCGACGCCAACCACATCCCTGATCGGCTCAACGACCTTTTCACCTTCAGCGGCGTGCTCACCTCGGACCCGTTGCTCCTTGGGCGCGACTCCAGCTTGGCGAATTTCCAGGACACCACCGGCGGGATCGTGCTTTTCACGCAGGGCACGACCTTGCTGCCCGGCACTTTCAAAAAGGGCGATGCCGTCCTTGTGCGCGGACGCCTGACGCAGCACAACGGCATGGAGCAACTGACCCTGGCCGAGATCCAGCGCCTCGGCGTCGGCACGCTCCCGGCCCCGCGCGAGGCGCTGGCCGCCGACCTCAAAAGCGAGCGCTACTCCGGTCAACTGGTCCGGCTCGCGGGTGAACTGGAGGTGCCGTCGGACCTGATTGACCAGAAGCGCGGACTGTTGCTGAAGGACCGCTCGGGCGCGATCGAGGTCCTCATCTCCGACCGCTTCTTCAAACAGGTGGAGTTCGTCGATCGCCTGATGAAAGGCGGCGCGGTCGAAATCATCGGCATCGCCAGCCAATACAAGAAGGAGCCGCCCTACAACACCGGCTATCGCCTGGTGCCCCGCGAACCCCAGGACTTCCTCTTCCCGCGCCTGGTGCCTTATCGGACGGTTCTGATCGCCGGCTCCGTAACGATCCTGCTCGCCGTCACGCTTTACCTCTGGTTGCTGCGCCGGCGCGCCGAGCAACGGGCCGAGCAGTTGGCCCGGGTGACCGAGGACTTTCAGCGGTCCGAGGCCGCGTTGCTGCAGAGCGAGGAGCGCTTCCGTCACCTCGTCGAGCAAGCCGCCGACGCCATCTTCGTCGTGGATCTGGACGGCAAGATCGTGGACGTGAACCAGCGCGCCTGCGACAGCCTGGGTTTCGCCCGCGAGGAATTGCTGAAGCTGTCGTTGGCGGAAGTCGAAGTGAGTTTCACGCCCGAACGCTTCGCCGAATTTCGCCAACGGATGGTCCCTGGCCTGCCCATCACGATCGACGGCGAACACCGCCGCAAAGACGGGTACTCCTTCCCGATCGAAGGCCGCGTGGCGGTGATCGAAGCCGGCGGCAAGCAGTACCTGCTCCTCCTCGTGCGCGATGTCACCGAGCGGAAGCGCTTCGAAGCCGAACTGGCCCAGGCCCGCGATGCCGCGCTGGAGTCCGCCCGCCTCAAGTCCGAGTTCCTCGCCAACGTCAGCCACGAAGTGCGCACCCCCCTCAACGGCATCATCGGCATGACCTGCCTGCTGATGGACACTCGGCTCACTCCCCAGCAGCACAACTTCGTCGAGACCGCTCGTCTCAGCGCCGACTCGCTGCTGAACATCCTCAACGACATCCTCGACTTTTCCAAGATCGAGGCCGGCAAACTGAGCTTCGAGGTGCTCGACTTCGACCTGGTCAGCGCCGTCGAGGGCACGGTCGAATTGCTCGCCGAGCGCGCCCAGTCCAAGGGCATCGAACTGGCGCACGTGATCCACCGCGACGTGCCCACGCTCGTGCGCGGCGATCCCGGCCGGCTCCGCCAGGTGCTCACCAACCTCCTCGGCAACGCCATCAAATTCACTGAGAAAGGCGAAGTCCTCGTCCGCGTCACCAAACAGCGCGACGCCGACACGCAGGTCGTCCTTCACTTTTCCGTCACCGACACCGGCGTCGGCGTGCCAGAGACCGCGCGCGCCCACATTTTCGACGCCTTCAGCCAGGCCGACAGCTCCACGTCGCGCAAGTTCGGCGGCACCGGGCTGGGCCTGGCGATCTCGAAACAGCTCGTGCAGATGATGGGCGGCGAGATCGGCTTGGAGAGCAAACCGGGCAAAGGCTCGACCTTCTGGTTCACCGCCAACTTGGAAAAGCAGAAACCCGCCACCGATTTCATCCTCAAGACCGTCGCGCAAAAATTCCCCGCGCTGCGCGTGCTGGTGGTGGACGACAACGCGACCAACCGCAACATCCTCCATTATCTGCTGGCCTCCTGGGGGCTGCGCATCGACACCGCCGCCCACGGCACCGAAGCCCTCGACCGCCTCCGCCGCGCCGCCGCTTCCGGTCTCGCCTACGACCTCGTCATCCTCGACATGCAGATGCCCGGCATGGACGGCCTCACTCTCGCGCGGAAAATCAAGAGCGCCCCGGCCATCGCCGGCGCGCGCATGGTGCTGCTGACTTCGCTCATCTATCAGTTCGATGCGGAAGAATTGCACGCCGCGGGCATTGCCGCGTGCCTCTTCAAACCCGTCAAACAGACCCAGCTCCTCCAGTGCCTGACCGACGTGATGACCGGCTCCGCCGCGGCCACAGCGCCCGCGCCCGCGCCCAAGGTCCGCACGGCGGAGCCGGAGGCCGCGTCGCCAGCGGCGATGCCCAGACCGATCCACATCCTCCTGGCCGAGGACAACACCATGAACCAAAAGGTTGCCATCGGCCTGCTGGAAAAACTGGGCCACCGCGCCGAAGCCGTCGCCAGTGGCTCCGAAGTTCTCAAGGCCATGCGCCTCGTCCCCTACGACATCATTTTCATGGACTGCCAAATCCCCGAGCTGGACGGCTACGACACCACCCGCGAAATCCGCCGGCGCGAAGCGGCCAAAAGAGACAGCTCGGGTCGGCGCACCTACATCATCGCCATGACCGCCTCGGCCTGGCCCGGCGCGCGCGCGAAATGCCTCGACGCCGGCATGGACGATTACATCGCCAAGCCCGTGCGGTTGGCCGACCTCGAAGCGACGCTCCAACGCGCCTTGGAAAACATCCGGCCGGCTTCAGGCAACGCCGCGGCTCCGACGGCGACCGCCATTCTCGACACCGAAGCCCTCGCCACGCTGCGGGAACTGCGCCAAAGCAACCAACCCGATCCCGTCGCCGAACTCATTGATCTGTTCCTGCGCGACACGCCGGCACGCCTGCAGGAGATGAGAAGTGCCATCGCCAACCAGGATGCCGCCGGGCTGGAATCCGCCGCGCACAACCTGAACGGCTGCGCCAGCAACCTCGGCGCAAAACAACTCGCCGAGCTCTGCCAGCGCCTGGAGGAGCAAGCGCAGACAAGCGCCCTCGATGGCGCCGCGGCGATGCTGGTCCAGGTCGAGCAGGAATTCGCGAACGCTCGCAGCGCGCTCGAACTCGAAAAGACGCGCTAAACGGATTTCCTGCGGACAGCGAGCAATCTTCGGATCGCCCGAGGATCCCGCCGGCCATCCAACACGGCAATCACGATGGATCGCTGCTCCTCCTGGAAGAAATACAAGACGAAGAAGCTTCGCCTCAAGATCACCCGCTGGATCACTCCGAACTTGCGAGGGAACAGGTCGGGATTCCACTCGATCCAGTCCACCGCCTCGAAATACTTCCGCAGGATGTCCTCGCCGCCGCCCGCCTTCCATGAGTCGTAGAAGGCGCGAGCGTATTCGAGGTCTGCCTGAACGGCTTCAAGTACCTCGACGCGTTTGGCGCTCACTTGAGACCCAACCGCCGCTTCAACTCCGGGACGGAAATCGTTTTGAGCTGCCCGGCCTGGTAGGCCGCGGTTCGCTCGGACAGCACCTGCTTGTGCCAGACAGGAAGCGGCAGGCTCTCGTCGTTCACCCCATCAAACCACAGTTCTTCCGCGAGCCGGAGCTTCTGCCGCGCCGGCAGGGCTTTGAGTTTCGGAACGTCCGCCAGTTTCATGGCAGACACTCTGACCAGCTCGATGGCTGGGTGTCAAGGTGCCAGACTGTCATGGCTACGACAGCGCACGGCCCATGAGTGCTGGCGACCGGAGCCCTGTGAAATCAGGGGATTTTTTTCCGACTTGACATTTTGCCCGGCGGCATCGACTGTAGGCTGGCATGAACCACCCTCGTTCCTGTTCCGCCACACCGGACGCCCACG
>ORMF011575777.1_pt1 | contig 17926 bp, 17 predicted proteins | sample 1779871 | NCBI WGS metagenome assembly ORMF01 (sample SAMEA104232316, study PRJEB22302) | groundwater metagenome | biome: forest; feature: aquifer; material: groundwater | place: USA | collected 2011-08-07 | depth 5.4 m
AGAAGTGGAAGCCGGGCGTGACGTGGTGCTCGCCGGCCCAGATCGAGTCGAAGCCGAGCGAGCGGATGAGGCGCACCTGCTCCAGCGTCTCGGCGAGGCGGCGGGGAGCGTCATCGCTCGCCGGGTGCTGCGAGTTGAGGTAGATGCCGAGCTTCATCGGTCTCGCTCCTGTCATTTGCTGGCCCGTCGATCAGGCCGGCACCGGCGCCCCTTCGGCCAGTAATTTCTCGTGCTTCAGCTCGCGCCAGAGATCGCCGGGAATTGGCGCCGACATGCGGGCAATGTTCTGGCTTACCTCGGAGGGTTTGATGGCACCGGCCACGATGGAGGCGATGCGCGGGTGGGCGAGGGGGAATTGCAGCGCGGCCGCCGACAGCTCGACGCCGTGGCGCCGGCAGACCGCCTCGATGCGGCGGACCTTGTCGAGGACCGGCGGCGGCGCGGGCTTGTAGTCGTAGGTGGCGCCCTCTTTCGCCCCGATCGCCAGGATGCCGGAATTGAGCGGGGCCGCGAGCAGGACCGACATCTTCTTCGCCTCGCACAGCGGCAGCAGCTCGCCGAGCGCGCCCTGCTCGAGCAGCGTGTAGCGGCCCGCCAGCATGACGCAGTCGATGTCGGCCTCACGCGCGAAACGCAGGCTCATGGCGGTCTCGTTGAGCCCGACGCCGATCGCCCGGATGACGCCGGCGCGGCGCAGCTCGGCGAGTGCTGGATAGCAGCCGGCCATCGTCTCCTTGAAGCGGCGGTCGGCTTCGGCCTGGCTCCCATGCGTCCACACGTCGACGTCGTGGATCAGGGCGACATCGATGCGCGCGAGGCCGAGGCGCAGCGTCGACTGCTCGAGCGAGCGCAGCGCCCCGTCGCGGCTGTAGTCGAACGTCGCCTTGAACGGCAGGCCGCCTGAGCGCCAGTCGGCCACCGTCTCGCCGTCGCGCAGCGCCGTCATCCAGCGCCCGACCTTGGTGGAGAGCGTGAAGCTGTCGCGCGGCCGGCTGCGCAGCGCGAAGCCGTAGAGCAGCTCGCTGCGGCCGTAGCCGTAGTAGGGCGAGGTGTCGAAATAGGTGAGCCCGGCCTCCGCGGCGGCGCGGACCGTGTCGGCGCCCTGCTCCTCGCTCAACTCATGGCGGAAGCCGCCGATCGGTGCCCCGCCGAGGCCGAGCGCGCTGGTCTTCACCGGCGTGTTGCCGAGCTGGCGCTGGGCGAAGGCTTTGGTCATGGCGGCGATCTCGGCTGGGGAAGGTGATGCAGCCGATGGTCGCGACTGGGCGTGCGGGTGTCAACCCGCGCGCTGCGCCTCCAGGAACTCGATGAGCAGCCGGCTCACGGCCTCGGGCTGCTCCTGCTGCACCCAGTGCCCGGCACCCTCCACCAGATGGCAGCCCAGCATCTGCGTGCAGGCCTTGGCTTGCATCGTCTCGAAGGCGCCGGGGCGCTGGTAGACGCCCCAGTCGCTCTTGCCGGAGATGAAGCAGGACGGCACGTCGATGGTGCGGCCAGAGAACACCTCGAGCTCGCCGATAAATCTGCCGGAGGTCTGGCAGCGATACCAGTTGAGGCCGCCCTGGAAGCCCGTCCTGGCGTACTCCGCGCTGTAGACGCCGAGCTCCTCCTCGGTCAGCCATTTGCAGGCGGCGATCTCGGCGGCCGACGGCATATGTGGCGCCACCGTCGCCGCCATCCCCTTGTCGAGCTCCATGACGTAGTAGGTAGGCAGCTTGGCCAGCTCGCCGGCGCTCCAAGATTGGAGCTTGTGGGGCTTGTTGGCTTTCCAGTCCGCGCTCTTGTGGTGGTAGTAGGCGCGCAGGAAGGCGTGGAGGCCCTGCGGGCAGTGGCGCATGTCGGCGTCGGCGGGCCGGGTCGAATAATACCAGTGGTAGTGCTTGCGCGGGGGCGTGAGCGCGGCGAGGTCGTCGTGGATGCTGCGGCCGGACGGCGCTGTCTGTGTCGTGTTGGCCGTGTCGAAGGGCAGCGGCGGCGGGCCGGCGAACGGCGCGCTCATCAGCACGACGGAGCGGAACACGTCGGGGCGCACCAGCGTGCACCAGGCCGCCGCCGGCGAGCCGTAGTCGTGGCCGACCACGGTCGCGACCGAGCGGTAGCCGAGCGCCGAGACGAGCCCCAGCACATCCCGCACCACGTTGAGGACGCGGAACGAGGCGAGGTCGCCGTCGTAATTGCCGTCCCAGCCGGTGGTGCGGCCGTAGCCGCGCAGATCCGGGGCGACCACGTGATAGCCCGCCGCCGCCAACGGCAGCATCACCTTGCGCCAGCTGTAGGCCAACTCGGGGAAGCCGTGCAGGAGCAGGACGCAGGGCCGGCCCTTCGCCTCGAAGCCGGCCTCCAGCATGTGCATGGTGAGGCCGTTGATGCCCGCGACGAAGCGGGAGCGTATGCCCTGAGGCAGGGTGGGGCTGGCGAGGGGAGCAACCTGGGTCATCACGCTCTACTCACTCTCGGAACGGGATCAAGGCGTCACGCCCAGCTTCTGCAGAGCGTCGCGCGCGCCCTTGTCCTGCGGCTCGAGCTCCAGCGCCTTCTTGTAGCTGGCGATGGCGTTCGGCTTGTCGCCCTTCTTGTTGTAGATGTCGCCGCGATTGACGTGGGCGCGTGCATAGCGCGGATTGATGCCGATCGCCTTGGTGTAGAACTCCAGCGCACGATCGAGCTGGTTCAGGTTCTCGTAGGCCTCGCCCATGTTGTTGTGCGCCTTGTCGTAGCGCGGCTTGAGGGCGATCGCCTTCTCGTAGTCTCGGATAGCGCTCTGGTATTGCTGTTTTCTCATGAGCGCGTTGCCGCGGTTGTTGTGGGCCTCGGCGTCGCGCGGGTTGAGCTCGATGGCCTTGTTGAGGTCCTGCAAGGCCACGTCCACCTGACCCTTGTTGAGATAGGCGGTGCCGCGGTTGTAGTAGGCGACGGCGTTCCTCGGATTGCGGCCGATCAGCTCGCTGCAGCCTCGGATCGACAGGTCGTCATCGCGGCTCTGGTTGCAATCGCTGGCCGAGTCGGCCCGTGCCATGGGCACCGACGCCAGCAGCAGCAGGCACATGATTGCAATGCGTCGCATATCGCTTCCCTCCCTCCTGCCCTTGTCCGCACCGCACCTCCCGGACTACAGCAATCCCAGCTCCGCCAGCTGCTTCCTGAGCTTGGGCGGCATGGCGACGATGCCGCCGGCCGCGCCGCGTTTGAGGTCCCGGGGCGCCTCATCCGCGTCCAGATAGCGCCAGCCCTGGAAGGCGCGGCGCGGGACGGGGCGCACCGGGACGAGCTCGTTCTTGAGGATCAGCAGGCAGCAGGGCGTGCCGTCTTCCTTGGTGCCCTCGGCGAGATCGAACAGCGGCTGGCGCACCTGCACGAGCCCCTTGATCACCCAGTAGAGCGAGCCGCCGTCGAGCAGGTCGACGCGACGCTTGGGCGTCTGGAACGTGCGGTGGAAGAGCTGGGGCTTCCTCTCGCCCGCCTTGCGTCGGATTTTCAGGCGCTCGGCCTGCCAGGACGCCAGGTCCTCGATGGAATCGCAGCCCACGCACAGCTTGATCAGATGCACCGTCATGCCTTCTTGGCCCCCTTGCCTTCCTCGGCGAGCGTGGCGATCAGCGCGCCCTCGCCCACCTGCTGGCCCTCCTTGACGGAGAGCTTCTCGACGCGCCCCGCGCGCGCCGCGTGCAGCACGTGCTCCATCTTCATGGCCTCGACCACGGCGATGCGATCGCCCTTGGCGACGGTGTCGCCTTGGCTCACGAACACCTTGGCGACGCGGCCGATGATCGGCGCGCGGACGCTGGACCCGTCGCTCTCGTCCGCGGCGCCCGAGGCATCGTAGGTGGGCCAGCGCAGCTCCGTCTGGCGCCCATCGCACAGCACATAGACCGGGTTGCCCTCGCCCACCAGGTGCAGCGAGCGGGGCGCCGCCGCCGGCGGCGGGGGATGCTCGCCGAGCAGGGTGGCGACCGGGCCGTTGCGGGCCCAGCGCACCTCGACCTTCACGGGCGCGCCATCCACGAGGACGGTCCGCTGCTCGACCCTCGGGGGGCCGAGCTGGAAGGCATCTTGCGCGTTCCATGGCGAGCGTGCCTCACCGGCGCCTTGCTTCGCGCCGCCCAGCAGCAAGCGCACCACGCCGGCCGCGACCGCGCGGGCGTCGAAGCCGGCGGGCGCCAGACTTTCGAGCTCGCGGCCGATCAGGCCGGTATCCATCTCGGCACGCTGGAACGCGGGATGCGCGATGAGGGCATAGAGGAAGGCGTTGTTGGTCCTGGGGCCGGCCACGACCGTAGCGTCGAGGGCGGCGGCGAGGCGGGCGATGGCGCCGGCGCGGTCGGGAGCGTGAGCGATCAGCTTGGCGATCATGGAGTCGTAGAAGGGCGAGATGACCGAGCCCACCTCGACGCCGGCATCGACACGCAGGCCTTCGAGCCGCGGCGTCTCGAAGGCGACGATTGGGCCGGTGGACGGCAGGAACCCGCGTGCCGGGTCCTCGGCATTGAGGCGAGCCTCGATGGCATGCCCGGACATATTGATCTGCGGCTGCGCCAGCGGCAGTGTCTCGCCGGCGGCGACGCGCAGCTGCCACTCGACCAGGTCGAGGCCGGTGATCGCCTCGGTCACGGGGTGCTCGACCTGCAGGCGCGTGTTCATCTCGATGAAGTACCAGGGGGCCTGGGCCCCGAGCGCGCCGCCCTCGACCAGGAACTCGACCGTGCCGGCGCCCTCGTAGCGCACCGCCTTGGCGCAGGCGACGGCGGCCTCGGTGATCCTGGCTCGCAGCTCCGCCGACATGCCGGGTGCCGGCGCCTCCTCGATCACCTTCTGGTTGCGCCGCGGCAGCGAGCAGTCGCGCTCGAAGAGATGCCCGACGTTGCCGTGCGCGTCGCCGAACCCCTGCACCTCGATGTGGCGCGGCCGCTCGATCACCTTCTCGAGCAGGATGCGGGCATCGCCGAAGGCCGCCTGCGCCTCGCGCTGGGCGCTTTCCAGCGCGGCGGCGAAATCGGCCTCGCGCGCAACGAGGCGCATGCCGCGCCCGCCGCCGCCCGCCACCGCCTTGATCATCACGGGATAGCCGATGCGCTTGGCTTCCCTGGCCAGCGCCTTGCCCTGGTCGTCGGCATGGCCCGGCACCACCGGCACGCCGGCCGCCGCCGCGATCGCCTTGGCCTCGGCCTTGCCGCCCATGCGGCGCATGGCGTCAGGCGACGGGCCGATGAATTTTATGCCGGCCTTGCCCACTGCTTGCGCGAAATCGGCGTTCTCGGCGAGGAAGCCGTAGCCGGGGTGGATGGCCTCGGCCTTGGTCTCCAGGGCGGCGGCAATGATCTTGTCGCCGCGCAGGTAGCTCTCCGATGCCGGTCCCGGGCCGATCTCGACCGCCTGGTCCGCCATCCGGGCGAACGGCGCGCCGCGGTCCGCCGCGGAGACGACGGCGACCGTCCGCACGCCCAATCGGCGCGCGGTGCGGATGATGCGGACGGCGATCTCGCCGCGGTTGGCGATCAGGATCTTGTTGAACATTCCCACCCTTCTCCCTCTCCCCATCGTCCTTCACGATGGGGAGAGGGTCGGGGTGAGGGGCAGCCGCAAGTGCCGACTAGGAGCAAGTTTCTGCCCCTCACCCTAACCCTCTCCCCGCGAACAGCGGGGAGAGGGAACTCACGCGTTATGGCATTCGCGCGGGGACCTCAGCAATCGCGCTGTCCACAGGCCCGTGCGCTGCCCTATGCTCCGGCAGCAACCAAACGGGCAAGGTATGCACGTTCTGGCACGCGGCGATCTCCTGCAGCGGCTGAGGCTGGCCTCCGGCCTCGTGCTCTTCACGTTCGCCGCCACCCACTTCCTCAACCACGCGCTGGGCCTCGTCAGCCTGGAGGCCATGCAGGAGATGCAGGCCTGGCGCAAGGTGATCACCCGGTCGTGGCTGGGCTCGGGCGTGCTGCTCGCCGCGGTACTCGTGCACATCCCGCTGGCGCTCTACAAGATTTCGCGACGGTGCACCTGGCGGCTGCCGTTCTGGGAAGCGGCGCAGATCCTCTCGGGCCTTTCCATCCCCCTCCTCCTCATCACTCACGTGGTCTACAACCGCGGCGCGGCGAGCCTTGCCGGCACCGACGACACCTATGCCTTCGAGCTCGGCAACATCTGGCCCGGGCTCGCGTTGCAGCATGCGGCACTGCTGCTGATCGTGTGGGTGCACGGCTCAATCGGCCTGCACTACTGGCTGAGCCTGGCGCCCTGGTACGCCCGCGTCCGACCGGTGCTGTTCGCGGCCGCCGTGGCGCTGCCGGTCGCGGCGCTTGCCGGCTTCACGGTGGCGGGGCGGCAGGTGACGGCCAGGCTCGACCAGCCCGGCGCCTGGGAGAGGCTGCAGGGCGCCTCGCGCGCTCCCGATGCTGCGGCCGTCGCACGGCTGGAGACGCTGCACGACCGGCTGCGGGCCACATTCCTGACGCTGCTGGGGCTCGCCTTGCTGGTTCCGATCGTGCGCACGGTGCGGCGCGCGGCCGGCGCCAAGGTCGAGGTGACCTATCGCGGCGGGCCGGTGGTACGCGTGCCGCAGGGCCCCACCCTGCTCGAGATCAGCCGCATGAGCGAGGTGCCGCACGCCTCGGTGTGCGGCGGCCGCGCCCGCTGCTCGACCTGCCGGGTCGGCGTGGAGAGCGGGCTCGCCGACCTGATGCCGCCCGGCACCGCCGAGGCCATGACGCTCGCCAGCATCATGGCGCCGCCGCACGTCCGCCTCGCCTGCCAGATCCGCCCGCACGCGCCGATCACGGTGACGCGCCTCGTCGCGCCGCCGGCCCTCGCTGGTGCCCGCCGGCAGGTTGCCGGACACCCGCAGGGCATCGAGCGCACGCTGGCCGTGCTGTTCCTCGACACGCGCGGCTTCACCAAGATCGCCGAGACGCGGCTGCCCTCCGACGTGGTGTCCATCCTCAACCGCCTGTTCGCCGAGGTGGGCGAGGCGATCGAGCGTCACGGCGGCGCCATCGACAAGTACCTGGGCGACGGCCTGATGGCGATCTTCGGCGCCCGCGACGGCGAGGCGGCGGGATGCCGGCAGGCGTTGCGCGCAGCCCGCGACATCGACCTGGGGCTCGACCGGCTGAACCGCGAGATCGTCGGCGAGATCGGCATGCCGCTGCGGATCGGCATGGGCGTAGACGTCGGGCCGCTGGTGGTGGGCCACATCGGCCATGCCGGCACGGCGTCGGTGACGGTGATCGGCAACACGGTCAATGCCGCGAGCCGGCTCGAGGCGCTGACCAAGGACAAGGGCTGCCAGCTGATCGTCGCCGCCGAGGTGCTGGCCCTTGCCGGTGTCGGTGCGGACGCCTTCCCGCGCGAGGACGTGATGATCCGCGGCCTGTCCGCGCCCCGCGCGGTGGCGCTGATCGCCCGCGCCCGCGACCTGCCCGACATCCCCGAGCCGTCGCCACCCCAAGCCGGCACGTGAGCCGCCCGGGCGTAGTGCCCAATTGAGCCTTTGACCCGCGGGCCCTGCCGCTGTTCAATTGCGCGAGGATAACAATGGCGCGGCGGCAAAGCCGCGAGACCGGAGGAAGCGATGACCATCGACGTGCGCCAGCTGCATGAGCTGTTCGTTGGCGAGGTGTCGGGTGTCGATCTCGCGGCTCCGTTGGCGCCCGAGACGGCCCAGGCGCTGCGCGACGCCATCGACCGCTACGCGGTGCTGGTGTTTCATGGGCAATTGCTCGACGACGACCGGCTGATGGCGCTCGGCCAGCAGTTCGGCAACATCGAGCCGCCGCGCAACCACCGTGTCGTGCGCCGGCTCAAGCATGCCGAGCTCGCCGACATCTCCAACCTCGACGCCAACAACCAGCTGCGCGCGCGCGACGACCACCGGCGCCTCGATTCGCTGGGCAACCGGCTGTGGCACTCGGATGCCTCCTTCCGGCGCGTGCCGGGCGCGCTGTCGATGCTGTTTGCGCACGTGGTGCCGCCGGTCGGCGGCGAGACCGAGTTTGCCGACCTGCGCGCCGCCTTCGATGCGCTGCCGGCGGAGATGCAGGGCAAGATTGAAAACTTGGTGGTCGAGCATTCCATCTTCCACTCGCGCGGACAGCTGGGCTTCACCGACTACACGGAGGCCGAGCGCGCCGCGCTGCCGTCGGTGCAGCACCGCCTCGTGCGCGTGCATCCGGGATCGAAGCGCAAGACGCTCTACATGGGGGCGCATGCCTCCCACATCGTCGGCTGGCCGACGCCGGAGGGGCGGCTGCTGCTGCGTGACCTGATGGAGCACGCGACGGCGCGCGAGTTCGTCTACCGGCACAGCTGGCGCCCCGGCGACCTCGTGATCTGGGACAACCGCTGCACGCTGCATCGCGGCCGCGCCTACGACGATGCCACCCACCCGCGCGACCTGCGCCGCGTCACCACGCAGGACACGGCCGCGGCGCTCGAGCAGGTGGCCTGATCTCGAGCCGGACAAAGCTCGGCGCATTGCAACCGGGCTCGCACGTTTACCCTAACCCGAGGCGGGGCTCGGCTGCCTGCGGCTCTGGCCGAATACTCGAGGCTCGCAGAGCGCCGCTGCAAGGAGAAACACATGCGCCCCGCCACCGTCACCGCCCTTGCGTCATTCGCAACGATGGCTCTTTTCGCCTCACCTTGCCTCGCCGTGGAGGGCATAGCCAAGCCGGCCCCGGCAACGAGCTTGGTCACGCGTGTCGCCGACAAGGCCGCGCCCAAGCGCAGGCTGGCGCCACCCTACCGCGCGCCCCGCTTCCGCGGCCCCTGGTACGAGACCTGGTATTGGCGCGAGCGCACCGGGGCCAACCGCTGGCTGCACTTCCAATACGTCAACGCCGGCTTTCCGGTGCGCCATTATCCGCGTGGGATATACTCCACGTGGAGCCGTTGACCGGCGGCGGCCGGCGCTGAGCACACAATTGGCCGGGAGACGGGGCCGGGGCGTTCCCGCGGGCGGTCTCCCATGCCCTGCCCACCGTTGGGCAAAGATTGCGGGCACGGCGTCTCCTGCAATGGACGTCACGCGTGACAGGGTCGCCGATGACCCAGTAGGAAATGTTGTAGATCGGCATCACCTGCCTGTATCGTTCGTGCCGTTCGCGAAGCCCTCGCGTTGACGCCGGAGGGTAGGCTCCTCCCGGCTGGCCATTAACCCATCTCTGCACATCCGGAGGCAATCGAGGGCCGATCGCTCCTGATATGGGGTTGCGGCCGCTGCCGGAGCTCTCGGTCGGACGGCCCGCCGCGCGGGCTTGACCCATAGTCGCAGGGCGCTCGTGGATCGCGTTGAAGTATACCAGTAGTATCTGTCACGAGTGGTCGCCTAGCCAGCCCTGCAACGGAGGAGCGATTGAAGACGTTATTGCGGTTCAGCCGCACGGTCGATGCCGTCAACGTCCGCATCGGCCAATTGGTCGCCTGGGGTCTGTTGGCGGCAATCTTGGTGAGCGCCGCCAATGCCACGGTGCGGAAGGTTTTCAACACCTCCTCGAACTCGTGGCTCGAGATCCAATGGATCCTGTTCGGGGCCGTGTTCCTGCTCTGCTCGGGATGGACGCTGCTGTCCAACGAGCACATTCGCATCGACATCGTGAACAACATGCTGCCCAAGCGGTTGCGTGACTGGATCGACGTCTTTGGCCATCTGTTCTTCCTCATCCCGGTGACGCTTTTGGTCGGCTATCTGGGCTGGCCCTTCTTCTGGCGCTCTTTGATGCAGAACGAGCAGTCCACCAACGCCGGCGGGCTGCCGGTGTACCCTTCCAAATTCCTGATACCGCTGGCGTTCACTCTGCTGCTCGTCCAGGCGCTCTCGGAGTTGATCAAACGCATCGCCATCATCAGGGGCGAGCTGGATGACACGGTCTCTGGGGGCGGACATCATGCGGCAGCCGAGGCGGAGGCAGAGCGTGTCCTGAAGGCTGCGAGGGAAGAAGCCGAGCAGCGCGCCCGCACGTAACCGCAAGTACCCATGGTGAACCGACGCCCCTCGAAGCCGACCCGCCGGAGTTCCTTTGATGGCTGAATTCGTCGCGCACAACATGGCGCCGATCATGTTTGCGGCGCTGGTGGTGTTCCTGATCTTGGGATACCCGGCCGCCTTCTCGCTTGCCGCCGTCGGGCTCGTCTTCTTCGTCGTCGGGGTCCAGCTGGCGCCGATCTCGCACGGCGAAATCTCGCTTTACTGGCCGCTGCTGCAGACGCTCCCGGAGCGCATCTACGGCATCATGAACAACGAGGTGCTGCTGGCCATTCCATTCTTCACGTTCATGGGATTGGTGCTGGAGCGCTCGGGCATGGCCGAGGATTTGCTCGACACCATCGGCCAACTGTTCGGCACCCTGCGCGGCGGCCTTGCCTACGCGGTCATCTTCGTCGGCGCCCTGCTGGCCGCGACAACCGGCGTGGTTGCCGCATCCGTCATCTCCATGGGGCTGATCTCGCTGCCCATCATGCTGCGCTACGGCTATGACCGCCGGGTGGCGAGCGGCGTCATCGCCGCCTCGGGGACGCTGGCACAGATCATTCCGCCGTCCCTCGTGCTGATCGTCATGGCGGACCAGCTCGGCCGCTCGGTCGGCGACATGTACGAAGGCGCATTCGTCCCCGGCGTGCTGCTCGCGGGCCTTTATGCCGCGTACATCTTCCTTGTCACGAAGATCTCCGCGACGGCTGCGCCCGGCCTGCCCCCGGATGCGGTCGGCTTTCGCGGGCCGGGCGGCAAGCGGGGGCTCACCTCGCTTGCCATTCTGGCGGTTGTCTCCGGGCTGGTCGGCTATTTCGTCCTCCGCACCCAGCCTTACCGTGGCGCCGACTTTGTCATTTTGATCATGGCGGTTGCGATCCTCTTTGCCTTTTCCGTCGCGGTGTTGAACTGGATCATCGGCAAGATCACCGGCCTGCGGTTCCTGTCGGCGCTCGCCCAACAGGTCACCTTCGTCATGGTGCCCCCGCTCTTTCTCATCTTCCTGGTGCTCGGCACCATCTTCATCGGCGTGGCGACACCGACCGAAGGCGGCGCGATGGGGGCCACGGGCTCGATCATCCTGGCGATCGTCAAGCGCTTCCTCGATCGCAATCCCAACCGCTTCAACCTCGCTCTCCTGAGGTCGGCGGTCGAAGCCACGGCGAAGCTCTCATCGTTCGTCGTGTTCATTCTGATTGGGGCACGAATTTTCTCGCTGACCTTCTACGGCGTGAACGGCCACCTGTGGGTCGAGCATCTGCTGACGTCGCTACCGGGCGGGCAGGTCGGCTTCCTCGTGTTCGTGAATACCCTCGTGTTCTTCCTCGCCTTCTTCCTCGATTTCTTCGAGATCGCCTTCATCATCATTCCGCTGCTGGTGCCAGCGGCCGAGAAAATCGGCATCGATCTCGTTTGGCTCGGCGTCATGCTCGGCGTCAACATGCAGACGAGCTTCATGCATCCGCCCTTCGGGTTCGCGCTCTTCTACCTGCGCTCGGTGGCGCCGCGCGAGCCCTACAAGGACCGCGTCACGGGTGCCATGACCGCGCCGGTGACAACCGGCCAGATCTACTGGGGCGCTATCCCGTACGTGATCATTCAGTGCATCATGGTGGGCCTCGTCATCGCCTTCCCGGCCATGGTGATGCACTACAAGTCGGGACCTGTTGCGGACCCCAGCAAGATCGAGATCGCGCCTCCGCCGTTCGGCGTGCCGGGCGCACCCTTCACTCTGCCGACGCCTCCGGACCTGTCCAAGGTGAAATAAAGGAGAGGGCATCCTGTCGGCGGCTGCGGCTGCGTGCTACACGAGACGTGGCACGCTCGAGCGATGGGAGGCTACGACAGGAAGGCTTCCAAGCGCGTTGCGCGGGCCCTAAAATGCCGCACCGACGATCGGAGCTCCGGGCAAAAAGTTCAATTCGCGCCCCCGTGCGAAGGTCCTATACTGTCGGCATGAGCTCGATCATGCTCGCGCGGATCGCCTCTATCTGCCACGGCCGGGCATGATCGGCCTCAGCATCTCAGGAGGATGGCAATGACAAATGTGAATAGGCGGAAGTTCATCAAGGTCGGCGGCGCCGCCGGGCTGGGCGTTGCCTCCGCGGCTGTCGCCGCGCCGGCAATTGCGCAATCGATGCCCGAGATCAAATGGCGGCAGACGACCAGCTGGCCGAAGTCGCTCGACACGCTGTTCGGTGGCGCCGATCTCATCGGTAAGCGAGTCGCGGCGCTGACCGACAACAAATTCCAGATCCAGACGTTTGCCGGCGGCGAGAGCGCGCCCCCCCTTGGTGTGCTCGATGTAGTGCAGAACGGCGCCGTCGAATGCGGCCACACCGCCCTCTACTACTACTTCGGCAAGAATGACGCATTCGTGTTCGGCTCAGCGCTACCGTTCGGCATGAGCAGCAGAATGCAGAATGCGTGGCTGCTCCAGGGCGGTGGGCTAGATCTCTTGAATGAATTCCTCAAGGGCTACAATTGCCACGGTATACCGGGCGGCAATACCAATGCCCAGATGGGCGGCTGGTTCCGCAAGCCCATCACGAAGATGGATGATCTGAAGGGCCTGAAATTTAGGCTCGGAGGCTTCGCCGGCAAGATCATGCAGAAAGTCGGCGTCATCCCGCAGCAGATCGCGGGCGGCGACATCTATCCCGCGCTCGAGAAGGGCACCATCGATGGCGCCGAGTGGGTCGGCCCGTACGACGATGAGAAGCTCGGCTTTTACAAGGTCGCGAAGTTCTACCACTACCCCGGCTGGTGGGAGCCGAGCTCATGCTTGATGTTTATCGTCAACTTGGACAAGTGGAACAGCCTGCCTCCCCTCTACAAAGAGGCGCTCACCTCCGCCACCTTGGAGGTCAACAACTGGGTTGCGACGAGGTACGACGCGAACAACGCGGCAGCCCTGAAGCGCGTCGCCAGCCAGGGCGCGGTGCTGCAGCCCTTCTCGCAGGAAGTCATGGACGGCTGCTACAAGGCCGCCCAGGAGCTTTATGCCGAGCTCAATAAGACGAACCCGGCTTTCAAGAAGCTCTACGACAGCTACAAGGCCTTCCAGGACGACGGCTATTTCTGGCACCAGATCGCCGACTACACCATGGATGCCTACATGATCCGCTATCGCAACATGAAGACCTAAGCGATCGCGTCTTATGAGCTAAACCAAGGGCCGGCTCCTCGCGGGGCTGGCCCTATGTTTTTGGTGGCAATCGAGGATCGGCTCGAGCCGCCATGCGACAACAGCGTGGGGGCATGGCGGCGATGGACATTCCACCTGCCGGCGCGGTCACGCAAACCAACTTCAGTATTTCTTGCCCGGCGGGTCGGGTGGGCGCGCCAGCTCGGCGGTGACGTCGAGCGTCTTGCAGTTCTTGGCGGCGAGCTCGGCGTTGTAGGCTTCGAGCTTGGCCAGCTCGCGGGCGTACAAGGCGTCACGGTCCGCCCCCGAACGCGGGCCGCCCAACACGGGCGATGTCCATGCCTGCGCCGTGGACGCGGCGGCCGACGGCTCGGAGCGCCCGTAGGAGTCCTTCAGCCGCGATATGGTGATCTGCATGGAGCCGGTGAGGCGCTTGCAGTCCATCGCCTTCTCGGCGGCGCTCATCTCGTAGCGGCCGTTGTCTGCCACATCGCCGCTTTCCAGCGGCGTGCCGAACTTGCCCTTCTTGCTGAACGTGCCCGGGTTGTAGCCGGGAGTGGCGGCCGCACAGGCGGTCAGGAGCAGGAAAGCCGCCAGGATGGAGATGCGAGCCAGCATGAGGTGCGTGCTACCAGATTCTGGGGCCACATGGCCATCAAAACATGGCGGTGAAAGGGCGTCTGGCGTAGGACTTGGGCGAGGCGGCCGCGGCGGGCTGGGCTGTCGGCCGGGCGCCCGGGTCGCGAGCGATATGGAGGAGTGCAGTGCCGCAAAAGATCACGAGGAGCGTCAAGTCGATGGTCGAGGCCGCCAAGCGCGAGATCGAGGAGATCGAGGCCGCCGCCGCGGTCAAGCTCGCCGGGCGCCAGGACGTGGTGCTGGTCGACCTGCGCGACCCGCGCGAGCTGGAGCGTGAGGGGCGGGTGCCCGGCGCCTTCCGCATGACGCGGGGCATGCTGGAGTTCTGGATCGATCCCGAGAGCGTCTACTTCAAGCCGATCTTCGCCGAGGACAAGAAGTTCGTGTTCTTCTGCGCCGGTGGCCTGCGTTCCGCGCTCGCCGCCAAGACGGCGCAGGACATGGGCCTCAAGCCGGTGGCGCACGTGCTCGGCGGCTTCAAGGCGTGGAAGGAGGCCGGCGGGCCGGTGGAGGCGACGGAGCGCATGCCGGGGGAGAGCAAGAAGTAGCGCCCTCGCAGCCCCTGGGTCCCGGATATTCGCGTTCCGCGAATTCCGGGATGACAGGTGGGGGAAAGCACAATGCCCAAGATCGCATCGTCCGTTTCCGTCTCGTCCGACGAGTTCAAGGCCAACGCTGCGGCCATGCGGGCGCTGGTCGATGACCTGGCCGCGAAGCGCGCGGAGGCGGCAGCGGGCGCGCCGGAGAAGCTGAAAGAGCGGCATGCCTCGCGCGGAAAACTGCTGCCGCGCGACCGGGTGCTGCGGCTGATCGATCCGGGCTCGCCGTTCCTGGAGCTGTCGCCGCTGGCGGCGCTTGGCATGTACTCCAAGGACATCCACGCCGCCGGCATCATCACCGGGGTGGGGCGCGTTTCGGGGCGCGAGTGCGTGATCGTGTGCAACGACGCCACCATCAAGGGCGGCACGTACTACCCGATGACGGTGAAGAAGCACCTGCGCGCCCAGGAGATCGCGCGCGAGAACCGGCTGCCGTGCATCTACCTGGTCGACAGCGGCGGCGCCAACCTGCCGCACCACACCGAGGTGTTCCCCGATCGCGAGCACTTCGGCCGCATCTTCTACAACCAGGCGACGCTGTCCTCGCTCGGCATCCCGCAGATCGCCGCCGTGCTGGGCTCGTGCACGGCCGGCGGCGCCTATGTGCCGGCCATGTCGGACGAGTCCATCATCGTGCGCCGGCAGGGCACGATATTTTTGGGCGGGCCGCCGCTGGTGAAGGCCGCGACCGGCGAGACGGTCAGCGCCGAGGAGCTGGGCGGGGCGGAGGTGCACACGCGCCAGTCGGGCGTGGCGGACCATTACGCGCTGAACGACGAGCACGCGCTGGAGATCGTGCGCAATATCGTCGGCAACCTGAATACGGTGAAGACGGTGGATATTGCCCTGCGCGAGCCGCGGCCGCCGGCCTACGAGCCGGCCGAGCTCGACGGCGTGGTGCCGGGCTCGCTGATGACGCAGTACGACACGCGCGAGATCATCGGCCGCCTGGTCGATGCCTCGGAGATGGACGAGTTCAAGGCCAACTACGCGCAGACGCTGGTGACGGGCTTTGCCCACATCGAGGGGCTGCCGGTGGCGATTCTCGCCAACAACGGCATCCTCTATTCGGAGACGGCGCTGAAGGCCGCGCATTTCATCGAACTGGCATGCCAGCGGCGCATCCCCCTGCTGTTCCTGCAGAACATCACGGGGTTCATGGTGGGCAAGGCGGCGGAGGCCGGCGGCATCGCCAAGGACGGCGCCAAGATGGTCACCGCCGTCGCCTGCGCGCAGGTGCCGAAGATCACCGTCATCATCGGCGGGTCATACGGGGCCGGCAACTACGCCATGTGCGGGCGGGCCTATTCCCCCCGGTTCCTGTTCACGTGGCCCAACGCGCGCATCTCGGTGATGGGCGGCCCGCAGGCGGCGGGCGTGCTGGCGACGGTGCGGGGCGACAATCTCGAGGCCGAGGGCAAGCCCTGGAGCGCCGAGGAGGAGGCGGGCTTCAAGCGGCCGGTGCTCGAGCAGTACGAGCGCGAGGGCCACCCGTATTACGCCACCGCGCGGCTGTGGGACGACGGGATTATTGCGCCGGCCGAGACGCGGCGGGTGGTGGGCCTCGCGCTGTCGGCCTCGCTCAACGCGCCGATCCCGGAGATGCGGTTTGGGGTGTTTCGGATGTGAGACGCAGCGGCGAGGAGAGTCACCTGTCGGAGCTGCTAGCAAGCGCCTGCTCGATCTCTTCCTCGTCGCGGAAATCCGCGGGTAGCCAGCTGACGATTGGCAACACAGGGAGGCGAAGGTGGCGAATACTTCTTGTCCTGTGCGCAAATTCGCCGAAATGCGTTATGTCACAGAGACGTTGATCGATGGGCGGCGTGTCTAACATCATGATGAACCCGTATGGCGGAAACACAATCTCAGAAAACACGTGCGGACGTGCACGCTCAAGGTTCAACACACCTGACACACCGCTCTGGCGAGAGCCAGTGGACTTATTTGGGTCTTGAAAGAATGTGTAAAATCTAATGCGCTCAGGAACCTGCAGCATCTCCTTGTTTAGCACGAACCGAACGAGCTCTGGGTGCTTTTCATGGAATCCTGGGCCGCACGCGCTGAAGAACATCGTAGCGATCTGCTTGATCACTCGCAGAGGATAAATCTCGTACGGATAGGAGAGCGTCACACGACCTCCTGAGGCGCCGAGCAGCCTCATTCCCTGCCGAACCCAATCCACGTAGTCTGAGCCGTACCATGCTCCGGTATCATTGTTGCACTGTCCGCAGAGGGTATGCCTTCCGGCACCTCTTTGATTGTACTTGCCTTTTGGATTCTTCAGAGCCTGCCAGCCACCACGAATGATCCGCTTCACATCTGCCTCAAGAACGCGGTGATTGTTGTAGGCAGCCCGCGGTGGGACGTGCTCGAATGATAGCGGTCCATGCCTCCCGCAAATGCAACATGTGCCGATCCACTTGGTCATGACCAAAATATGGGCTCGTGCTGCATGTCCAGCAAGTTGTTGAGTTGCTATGCTTTGCCGACCCAACTCGCACCGAGACGATGGCATGAAACACTATGTTATCATCGTGTTCTGGTCCGACGCCGACGGCGCGTGGGTCGCCGATGTGCCGGACCTGAAGTCGTGCTCGGCCTTCGGCGGCACGCCGGAGGAGGCGGTGGGCGAGGTGCGCGTGGCGATGGAGGCGTGGCTCGCCGCGGCGCGCGCAGCCGGCCATTCCATTCCGGAAGTCCGCTATCAGCCGCAGCACGAGGCCGCCGAATAGCTGCCCTCTGCGGATCTCGGGCGCGACGCTGTCGCGCAGGCGACAGCGCGGCGGCCACGATATGCGCTAGCCTCGTGCTGCCGCGGGATCGGCTTGGTGCCGCGGCTCGATACTTCAATGGATAGGAGACAGCGATGTCCAGAATTATGGATGTGAAGTCGGCGCATGCCGTCATCGTCAAGACCAACCCGCCGGGGCTGGTCGTGGACGCGAGCGGCGAGGTGCCGACGGCGGGTTGGACCAACATACGCCTGGAGCCCTTCTTCTACATCGTGCCGCCCGCCGACGGCATCTGGGACGTGGACTTCAGCGGCGATGCGCCGACGGGTATGGTGGCGCAAGTGATCCTGCCGGTGTCGGCCTCCATCACCCTGCCGGCCCCCAAGTGGCTCAAGGGCGTGCGCGTCCACGCGGCGCAAAATCAGCTCCAGGCCAAGGTCGACAAGGAGGTGCCCTACCTGACCGCGGGCGGGCACAGCAGTGGCGGCGGCTGACCCGAGAGGCCGATTGGACGTTGGCTGTAGATGCGGCGCGAGCGGGCGCGTTGCCGTTGCGGCAGGCGCTCGCGGGGCGGTGGGTCCCGGATCGCCTCGCGCCGCTTCGTTGTGCGCCACATGATCGCGCTACGCGCTCGGCGTCCGGGATGACAGCGGCGGCGCTATGGCGTCAGACCCCGGCCTTCGCCGGGGCAGGCCCCCGCAGATTTACCATGCGCGCGGATTGGCACGCGGGACTTATCCCCGCTCACCTCGACCCACGCATAGTGACCGCATCCCGCTCCAGCAAGGGGTGGTCGCCGGAGGCGTTCCTGTGGCGAGGGCGGGGGGGATGCCGGGCCGACGGTTTACGC
>ORMF010942781.1_pt1 | contig 17925 bp, 20 predicted proteins | sample 1779871 | NCBI WGS metagenome assembly ORMF01 (sample SAMEA104232316, study PRJEB22302) | groundwater metagenome | biome: forest; feature: aquifer; material: groundwater | place: USA | collected 2011-08-07 | depth 5.4 m
GAGCCAGACATGCCGGCGAAGATCACGTTCGACACCACGTTGACGTGTCCAAGCCCGCCGCGAAATCGCCCGACCAGCACCAGGCAAAACTTCAAAAGCCGATCGGTGAGAGTGCCGACATTCATCAGATCAGCGGCCAGAATAAAGAGAGGAATTGCGAGCAGCACATAGCTGTTGAATAGGCCGTTGAGCAGCTGTTCAGCCGCGGTCCCGAGATCGAGCCCCGCCAGCAGCAGGTAGAGGATCGAGGCCAGGATCATCGAGTGGCCGATCGGCAAGCCCATGCCGGCGAGCGTGACGATGGCGATGATGGCTATGGCAAAAGGGCCGAGCGTCATACTCGGTCCGCCACTTCGGCAGGTTCGGCGCTCGGAGATCGGCCGCGAACGGCGCCCCAGATCAGCCACGCATAACGGACGATGCAGGCGACCGCGAAGATCACGTAGATCGAATACAGGTAATTGATCGGCACATGCAGATAAGCCGATCGCTCGACCTTCATGAACGCGACGAAGCCGTAAGCTGCCGGCAGGGAGGCGCCATAGAGGATGATCAGCGCGAGACCCGTGATCACCGTGAAAACGCGGCGCACGCGTTCGGGGACGTTGCCGTAGAGGACGTCGAAGCGGACCTCATCGTGCTCGGAAAGCACGAACGCGGCTCCCCACAGCACGCCCCACATCCAGCACAAAATGCTGAGCTCCTCGGTCCATCCGACGGGATAGTTGAAGACATATCGGAACACGATCTGGACGAGAAAGCAGGTGAACATTGTCGCGAGCAGAAGCGCGGCAATGTTCTGGGCCCTCCGGCGAAGCCATTGCGCGGTTCGGTTGAGCCTCGGACTCATCTTGACTCGACAGGTCGATGCTTCTTGCGAACCCCGGCGAGCCGTACGCCGACAACCGGCCGATTTAGACCCAGCGCCTACTTCACGGCATTGATGCGCTCGAGCGCGCCCTTCGGCCAGTCGGCGCCGTACTTTTCGACATACTTCTTCTGCGCCGAGGTGCGGAAGGCGTTGAGGTCGGGCTCGTAGACCTTCTTGCCTTCCTTCTTGAAGAACTCGATGACATCCTTCTCCTGCGCGTTGAACTTTGCCGTCGTGTCATCGATCGCCTTCTCGGCGGCCGCCTGGAATTTGGCCTGCTGCTCCGGCTTCATCGCATCCCAAATCTTGCCCGAGATCGACATCACGTCGTAGCCGATGACGTGGCCAGTCAAGACAAACTGCGACGTAACCTCATAGAATTTCATCAGTCGGCTGGACACCAGGGGATTGTCCTGACCGTCGACCGTGCCAGTCTGGAGAGCCGTATACAGTTCGGCATAGGCGACAGGTGTCGGGTTGGCGCCGAGCGACTCGCCGAGGAACTGCCAAAATTCTCCGGGCGGCATGCGTAGCTTGATGCCTGCCAGGTCAGCGGGCGTCTTGATTGGCTTGTCTGGCTTCAGATTGACGTGGCGCGAGCCGAAATAGACTGGGGTGATAACCTGGATGCCAAGCTGATCCTTGGCCATCTTGATGAAGTCCTTGCCGACGTCGCTTTTGAACACCTTCTTCATGTGGTCGGCGTCGCGGAACAGGTAGGCCGAGGTCATCAGCGACCAGGCGGGAATTTGCTTGGAAATGTCGGCCGGCGCCAAGTTGGACATTTCGAGGTTGCCGCGCTGCATCGCGACGAGCTCGGTGCCTTGCTTGAAAAGGGTGTTGCCCCAGTATGGCTCAAACTCGAAGTCGTCCTTGATCGCCGCCGCGAACGCCTTGTAGCCCTCCGCACGCAGGTCCTGTTCGGTGAAGGCAGCCGAGAACCGCAGTTTCGGTTTTGCCTGGGCCTGCGCCGCTCCGGTTACGCCCATGCCGAGCAGCGCTATGCCACCGGCTACGACTGTACGGCGATCGATCGCGTTCATGTCCGCTTCCTCCTGAAGAGCCGCGAGCTCTGAGCCCGACCGCGCAGATGCATGCGCGGTCGGCCGAGCGTGTTTTCCCACGCCTTGAGGAACAAAATGTACGAACTAGTTCATTATGTCAATGCGGGTCGCCATGATGACCTAGCGAGCGGCGGTCAGCGGTTCACATAGCGGGCGATGATGTCGACGACTTGAGCGCGCCGGGCGTTCAGCGCCTTTGGGGAGGCCATGTCACGCTTGAAGATGGTCGAAAAGGTTGCCCGGTTCGCGATGTTGAAAATGCAGAGCGCGCTGATCGACATATGCAGGTCGATGGGGTCCACGTCGCGCCGGAACGTGCCCTCTTGCTGACCTCGCGCCAGTAGGTCGCCCAGGGCGCTGATGACCGTATTGTTCAATCTCTGGATTACCTTAGAACGCGAAACATAGGCGCCATTCAGGATGTTCTCGTTCATGACCAGGCGCACGAATTCCGGATGCGCATTCTGATAGTCGAAAGTGAAGGCAACCAGGGTGCGCAGGGCTTCTTCGGGCGACTGATGCTCTAAGTCTAGCGTGGCTTCGACGCTGCGGATCTTGCGATATGCCTCCTCGAGGACGGCAATATACAAGCCCTCCTTGCCGCCAAAATAGTAGTAGATCATACGCTTGCTGGTCTTCGTGCGCGCTGCAATGTCGTCGACCCGTGCGCCACTGAACCCCTTGCTGGCAAACTCTTCCGTCGCAACCTCGATGATGTTGCGCTTGGTTCCTTCGGGGTCATTGATGCGCTTACGGCGCGATTTCGGGCTGTGAAAGGCTTCATGCTTCATGTCGGGCGAGGCTCTGGGGGCGCAAGAGTGTTTCGATGACGGAGCCGTTGATAGAGCATGCAGAGGCCAGAGCAAAGGAGAATGCATCAGTGAGCGCCCCGCCGTTCCATGTACGTCTATCGCGACGTTCAGGCTCGCGGTGACCGGACAGAACTGAACTCAACCTAGGACTCGAATCTGGGTGCTCAGGCGCCATGGTCTCGCGCGCAGTCGGCAACGTCAGTTTGGCGTCAATGGGATCCTTTAATGACATGAACGATTGCTGCCGCGATGCGCACCTGGGCTACCGAGGGATCGCTCGCGTGAGCTGTTGCACGATAGCCGGAATGTCGATCTGGTCGGTCGCGACCAGTGCGCTGACTATCACGAGGAGGAGCAGCATGGCGAACGGAATCCCAGATCCGCGCCGTGTTGTCCAATGAGGCGGTGACCACCCGCGTCTCGTCAGGGCTATAGCCGCCGACCAGGACGGACTTGGAATGGGCAGCGAAACCTGCGACGTTTAGCGCGGCATGCGCGGCAGCCGCAAGCTCCGCACGGCGGGGGGATTCGGGCGTCATGCCGCGTGCCCGCTCGCCTTCAGACGGCTCGCCAGCAAGCGCAAGCCGCATGGCTCTCGAGAAGTTGTACCCTTCACGTGCGCGCCGCGCCTCTCTTGCCACCACCTCCTGGGTGCGTTGCGATATCCGATATTCGCGCTTTCTCAGCTCCTCGCGGTCTTGCTCTTCCTTCTTCAGGCTCGCGTCGAGAGTTGATACACAACCTCCGGGATCTGCGCGTTGTCGGGGCGGCGGTTCGCCCATGACTGCGCCGCCGTGATTGCCCCGCTGCGCAAGAGCTGGCCTTCGGGGCGGCCGTCGCGGTCCCAGCGCCCGGCCGAGCGCAGCTATGCGCCGAGAGACCGTTGCCGGTCGTCGGGCGCGGGTGATCAAGAACGCGAATCCGGTTACCAGCGCGTTCGCCTGGGCCGAGCCAGGACTATCCGTCAAGCCAGGCCACGGCTCGGATGGGGCTGCCGGTGCCGCCCTTGATCTTGAGCGGAAAGCCGATGAACCGGAACCTGCCCTTGCCGACGAGCTTGTCGAGGTTGCAAAGCCCCTCCATGTGCGTAAAGCCCAGGTCGCGGCACACGTGATGCACCTCGAAGTTGTTGCGCCCCGGCCGGCCGGGGCTCACGGCCTCGACGCCGAACATGGCGATGCCTTTCCTGCCGAGCCAGGTGGCCGACTCCTTCGTCAGTCCCGGGAAGTCCGTGAGATAGCCGTCGGTGCCATAGCAGCGCCGATAGAAGTCCATGTGCAGGAGCACGGTGTCCTTCGGCTTGATGGTGACGCGCGCGGCCTCTTCTGCTTTCTGCAGATCGTCGATCGAGATGTCCGATTTCAGGGGCTTGTGCGCGAGGTCGAGGCACACGGCCTCGGTGAAGAAGTTTTCCAGAGGCATCTCGTCGATCCCCTTGGCGCCGGGCCTCGCATCGAAATGCACGGGGGCGTCGACATGCGTGCCGGCGTGGTCGCCCATCGCCAGCGCCAGGGTGGCGGAGGAGAATTTGTAGCCGTCGGCGTCGCGGATCTCCTGATGCGTGCCGAAGGACGTGATGATGATGGGCGGATGCGTCACGATGCGCGGCATCTTGTGATAGATCTCACGGCTCAGGTCGATGAGCTGCATGGGTCCTCCAAAGTGGAACGGGAGCGCTTCGCCCGCCGGCAGGGTATCAGCTGGAGGAAGTCTCGCATTGGCGACGGCCACGCTGCAATCACGCTAGGCGCCTCTAGATGAGCCGGGCTCGCCACCCAGCATCGCCGGGTTGTGTTGCGCCAGGAGCAACCGGGATGTGGTGGATCGGCTGCGGGGCAGTGAAGACCCGGCAACCCATCATTCGGCCGGCAGCATGATCGGGTTGGTCGCATCTCCACCTGAACGGCGTGGCGGCAAATGCGCTTTCCACCGCACCAGAGCGGCCTTGCCGCCATCCGAGAGCGCGTAAACCCCGCGCTCGACCCGCACGAACCAGCCATAGACATTCCTGAGCAGGATCTTAGGCGCATCGGGCATGGTGGCCTTCAGGTCGCGCGGCCGTGCCGGTGACATCGCCAGCGCCGCGGCGCAGGCCAGGGCCTGCTGGCGATAGGCGGTCATGATCGGCTGCCGGGTGCTCCCGCCGGCTGCAGGGTCGCCCTGACGCCGTCGATGCTCATCGACAATCCTCGAGCGACGCTTGGCGTCCCGGCGCGGCCGCCAGGACACCGGCTCGACGATCGCCTCCACCTTGCCCGTGGCGGTCACGGCAAGAAGGCCGAAGCCGAGGAAGCGGCAGAGCTTTCGGACGCGTGGGTCGCATTCGCGGCCGCGGCCGCGTCGCGAAGCACTCACCGCGAGCCAGATTTCATCGCAGGCGGCCGTCCGGTCGACGGCTTGCAGCACCAGATCGAGCGTGAAGGAAAGCTTGAGCTCGCCGATGACGACCGCGGTCGGCTCGCCCTGCCGCAAGGCGACGAGATCGCAACCGCACACCTCGCCCTTGACCTCGAAGCCGAGCTTTTCGAGGAAGCGCTTGACCGGCAGGTAGAGAGTTGATTCCAATAGGCCCCCAGACCGCAAAGCGCCTAGCCAAGATTCGGCACGCTGTCGAGCAGGCGCTCAGGGCCGGAAGGGCGCGATGAGCTTCTTTGAGCGGTTGAAAGCAGCAGCCCCGGCGGAGTGGCGCGCCTACACCGAGCACCCCTTCACCAACGGGATGGCCGATGGCTCGCTCGCCCAAGCGGCGTTTCGCCACTATCTCGTTCAGGACTACCTGTTTCTGATCGAATTTGCCCGCGCCAACGCCCTCTCGGTTTACAAATCGCCGAGCCTTGCCGACATGCGCGAGGGCGCGGCGGGCCTGTCGGCCATTCTCGACGTCGAGATGGATCTTCACGTGAAGCTCTGCGCCGGCTGGGGCCTGTCGCGCGACGATCTCGAGCAGGCCCGTGCGGCCGCGGAGACACTGGCCTATACCCGCTATGTGCTGGATGCCGGCATGCGCGGTGATTTGCTGGCGCTCAAAGTGGCGCTTGCCCCGTGCGTGATCGGCTACGCGGAGATCGCGACACGGCTCGCCGCGCGAGCGCAGGCGCAGGCCGCAACGAACCCCTATCGGGTCTGGATCGCCGAGTACGCCGGTGAACCATACCAAGAGGTTGCGGCGAAAGCGCGGGCTCACCTGAACCGCCTCGCCGATCGGTACGCCACCCCCGCGCGGGAAGCCGAACTCATCGCAATCTTCAAAGAAGCGACCCGGCTTGAGGCTGAATTCTGGGAAATGGGTTGGCGCATTGGACACCCCTGAGAACCTCTTGCTATGTGTGGTCAAGTCGAGAGAACCGCGCCGGCGGGGAGAGGGCAGCGTGGTGGAGCGATGCTCGTGAGCGAGCACGAGGCCAGGCAGGGGCTGCGGTGACGGGGCGGTGATGGTGGCGGGGGAGACTAATCTCCAGCCCGGAAGATTGTTTATCAGCTCACGGCAAATAGGCTAGAGCGGTTCCAAGGATAGAACGGTAGAGGCGGGGGCTGTTGGCCGCGTGGCGGCCCATCATCGCGCCCTGCGGGACTTGCACGGTGGCTTTCACGAAGACCGTCCGAACACGCGCCACGATCACTACGATTGGCGTTGATACCATTCTCCGCGTCAGCTTGAGCAGATGCCGATTGCGTCATCAGCATCAACACAGGGGGGCGGCACTCCAGAAACGCAGGCGCATCTCAAACCTCGCAGACTATTTTTTCTCGCCGTAGGTGAAGGCGTTGAAGGAGGTGACGCTGTCGGCCTTGGTCCAAAGGCCGACCATCCCGGCCTCGCTGAAGGTCGCGTCGTCCACCTCGAACAGGGGCCGGCCGTTGAAGATGACGTTGAAGCGGGTGCCGACGAACTCCACGCGCAACGTATGCCATTGGTTGGCGGGCACCGCGGCCTTGACCCCGTACCCGCCCTTGCGCCCGACGATGGCGAGCGAACTGCGCATGCCGTTGACTGTCTTGTATAGGACCACGTTGTCCTCGAGGGCGTTGGCTCGCACGACGTAGTAGTTGTCGGCGTCCTTGGCACGCCAAAGGAGACCTGCGGCGCGGTCCTCCGAGCCGGAGAGCGCCTTGAACTCCACTTCGACGAACCCGTCCTTGATGCTCGTTCCGTCTTTGAACGCCAGCGGATAGGTGGCCGTTCCGGACTGCTTGAGCACCAGCCCCTTGGATGGGGCCGTGTCATCCCGCTCCACGGTCCACTTTGGTGTTCCCTTCCCGGTCATGGTGAGGGTCCAGCCCTTGGGGGGAGCGCCGACTGCGTCACCATCGAAATCGACGGATTGAGCCGCCCCTGCAACGGTGGCTCCGAAAAGTATGACGGTCATGATGGCGCTCCTCTTGAACATCGTGCTTGTCTCCGGACTCCCGTGCGGCCCGCGATCCCGCGTTATGATTTGACCGCTGCCTGGGCATCCAGGACCCGCCGCAGCGACCGGGCGAGGTCCGCCGCTTTGCCTTTGCCCCAGTAGTGCAGGAAGATATACCGCGGTTGCTCGTGGCTCATGTGCTGGTGGATGACCTCCCGCCAGCGTATGGCCATGGTCGGCGGCCCATTGGTTCACGAGCTTGGCATCGCGGTGAGTAGGAGAGCAGCACCCAGCCCGAGCCGCCGCCCAGCGCCTTGCCCATGGCGATGAATTCAGCGCGCCAACGCTCGACGGAACCGAAGTCGCGGCGGATGGCGTCCGACAGCTCCTTGCCGGGCGCACTTTCGTCCCCGAGCCCATCAAAGAACAGCTCGTGCAGGATCATCGAATTGCTGGCGATCAGCTCCTCGCGCTTCAGTCCATTGATGATGAAGCCCGGCGCGGTGTTGAAGTCGAGGACGGCGAGCTGCTCCGTGATCAGGTTGAGGCGCTTCACCGCCCCGCCGTAGTTGTTCTCGTAATGGCTGACGATCAATTTCTCGGACATGGCCTTGACCTGCTGCGGATCACAACCGAGCGGCTTCATGGCGTACGGCATCATCGTTGCTCCGGCTTGGCTGTGCATCATCCGATCGCTCCGGCAAGATGGAGGACAACGCCGACTGCGCAGCATGCCGCCAGCGTTCGGATCATCCCCGCCTTGAAGCGGAAGATGGCGACAGCCGCCGCCAGGGAAAGGGCCAGCGCCCACCCGTCGACGCTTGTGAGGATCGGTGCATCGAATGCGAGCGGAAAGGCCTGCACTGGCACGGTCTGGCGAAAGACGGTGTGGATGGCGAACCAGATGGCGAGGTTCAAAATCCCCCCGACCACGGCGGCCGTGAGGGCCGACAAGGCCGCGTTGAGCGATTTGTTGCCGCGCAGCTTCTCGACGAACGGGGCGCCGAGAAAAATCCAGAGGAAACAGGGGGTGAAGGTGACCCAGGTGGCGAGCAATCCGCCGAGCGTTCCCGCCAGCATCGGCGAAAGGCCGCCGGGCTCGCGATACGCGGCCATGAAACCCACGAACTGAAGTACCATGATCAACGGCCCGGGCGTCGTCTCAGCCATGCCGAGACCATCCAGCATCTCGCCAGGCTTGAGCCAGGCATAGTGCTCGACCGCCTGCTGGGCGACGTAAGCGAGCACGGCGTAGGCGCCGCCGAATGTCACCATCGCCATCTTGCTGAAGAAGACGGCAATCTGGCTGAAGACGTTGTTGCCACCGAGAGTTGCGAGCAACGCGATGACGGGGATCAGCCAAAGCGCCAACCACACGGATGAACTCTTCAACGCACGGGCAACGGTTGGATGTGCGTGCTCCGGTAGGTGATCGCCGAGCAGGCTTTCGACAACGGCTTCACTGCCCTTCTTGCCCGGTCCGTGACCACCGCCACCTTGGAATGCCGTCACACCTATTGCAGCGGCGGCAAAGCCAATGAACGCTGCACCAAATACGATGATTGGGAACGGTACGTGCAAGAAGAAAATGCCGATGAAGGCTGCAGCGGCGAGCCCGATCAGCGCCCGGTTTTTGAGCGAGCGCTTGCCGATCCGGACCACCGCCTCGATGACGATCGCCAGCACTGCGGCCTTGAGGCCGAAGAACAGCGCCGCGACGATCGGAACGTTGCCCCAGCCGGCGTAAATGTAGCTGAGCGCCATGATGGAGATGATGCCGGGCACAATGAACAGCCCGCCCGCCATGATGCCGCCGAGCGTGCGATGCAGCAGCCAGCCGATGTAGGTGGCCAGCTGCTGCGCCTCTGGGCCCGGCAGCAGCATGCAGTAGTTGAGCGCGTGCAAAAACCGCTCTTCCGAGACCCACCGCTTTTCCTCGACCAGGATGCGGTGCATCACCGCGATCTGGCCGGCGGGGCCGCCGAAACTGAGCGCCGCGACGCGCATCCATGTCCAGAACGCCTCGCGCAAACTGACGCTATGCGCTGGAACGTATGCTGCGTCGCGAGCCACCGTATCGTTCATGTCAGGCCTTTGGCTTGGTGCTGGGCCAGTTATGGGTCTCCTCGCTCGCGTCGCGACACCAGCGATAGAACGCGTCGTAAAGAGTCATCGCCGCCTCCAGCTGCGGGAGATCGTCCCGATACATGCGTGAGTAGCCAAGTGAGGCGGCGAGCAGACCTGCCGATTGCGGCGTGAGGTCGGGCCGTGCGGTATCGGCGCCGCGAACGATCTTGGCCAACTGCATCAAGGGATCCGATTTGAGCCCGAATTCCTCGATCATCGTGTCGAAGGTGCAGGTTTCGCCACGGTGGCTCCAGAACACCCCTTCGATGTCGAACGCTGTCGCCTTGAAGCGTTCCGCCACTGCACTGACTTCCGATGGCTGGACAAAGAGCAAGACAGCGTTGGGATCGATGAACCGACGGATCAGCCAGGGACACGCGATGCGGTCAACCTTCGGCCGGGGGCGCGTGACCCACACGGTGCGGCCCTTTTCGTCGCGCGACGGCAGCTTGTCGGTGCGCACGAGCAGCTCGCCGGCCTTTTTCCAGGCCTCGAAGCCGCCCTCGAGGGTCTGCGCCTCGACGCCGCAGTGTCGGAGCCAGGCCGCCGTGCCTTCGCTGAGCTTCTGGCCTTTCTGGCAGACGACGACAACGGACTTGCCCCGATAGTCTGGCGCCCACTGCTCCACCGTCCGGAAATCGCGACGCACCGAACCGGGCAACAGGCGGGGATCGGCGCGGTAGTCGTCATCGATACGCACGTCGACAACGGCGGGTCCTTGGGGGAGGCCGATGAGGCGCGAAAATTGAGGAGTGGTGATTGCGGTGACTGACGGCATGGCGTCCCCTTCCCTTGCTTGGGAGTGTGGACGCGATCTTTCAGCCGCAGCCTCACGGGGACGTCGCGGATGACCCCTTAGCGTTTACATGCCACGGCTGATTTGGGCTGACAAGACAGATCGCGCTTCAGCTCCCGATTGACGTTCGTGTGGTCTCAGTATTTCGGCCGGTGCGAGACCGCCCATTCCCTCGCGTGTTCGATGGGTGCGCGCGGCGGCAGCGCGGCGCGAAGCTTCTTGACAGCAGGCACCGTCTCCATCGTCTGCCGCCAGCGGCAGAAGGCCGGATACTTGGGATACATGGCCTTGGCTTCCGGCGCGAAGCTGAACCCGTACGTGCTGGGCAGGAGGTACAAATCGGCCAGCGTGAGCTCGGAGCCCAGCAGGAAGTCCTCGCCGTGAGCGAGCTGGCGCTCCACCACCTGCAGGCCTGCTTCGATCTTCGGCAGGGCGTGTGCCACGACCCTCTCGTCCGAGGGAATCCCAAGCTCGGGAAAGACGTTCCGCTCGTGTGACACGTGATAGATCATGTAGGGGTAGTAGTAGGAATTGACCATGCTGATCCACTGATCCATGCGCGCTCGATCCGGGATACCCCTCGGCCGAAGCGGCAGTCTCGGGAAGGTTTCGTCGACATACGCAACGATTGCGCTCGTTTCGTAGACCGTGAAATCGCCATGCCGCAGGATCGGCACACGATTGAAGGGATGCAGCGCGAGGTGGGACGGCTTGCCCATCTCCGGCTCCAGGTCATGGAACGTGTAGGGCACCTCCTTGTGGGTGAGTACCAGCCGCACAATGTTGACAAAGGTGCTCCGCGGGAAGCCGTAGACGATTGGATCGGACATGTTGTTCTCCTTCGGGGACGGGCCGTTTTGTGTGGGCCGATCGGCTTGGTTGGACTACCGCCGCCAGAATGGCTTGGCCGCCTGCCAAAGCGCCTGTTGTCGGGTGAGCCCGACGTCGCGCAGAAGGCGCCCTCTTGCGCCAACTCCCGCAGCGCCTTTCGCCGGCTACTGCGGATCATCCAGACTGCCAGGGTACGCAGCGGCGTGGTCAGTATTGATGAATGATTTTGGGGGGAGAACGGCCCGCCCTGCAGATCGGCCTGGGCTGAAGGCCAATCCTTGTGCCAATCGAATGGACATGGGATGTGCTCCGGATCGGGCGTCGCTCACTGAGAGCGGCTACAAGGTGGAGTACAGCAATAGAACCAGGAAGCGGTTGCCCGCAAAGCATCGTTTCTCTGCCCTGCCCGAGCTTTTCTCATGAAGGCCCGACGATGCTCCGTCGTCTTCCTCCCTTGAACGCGCTCGAGGCGTTCGAGGCCGCCGCACGGCATGAAAGCTTCACGCGGGCCGCCGAGCAGCTGTGCGTCACGCAGGGTGCCGTCAGCCATCGGGTCAAATCCTTGGAGGCCGAGCTCGGCATCAAGCTGTTCAATCGCGATCCCAACCCTCATCATTACCGACGCCGGTCGCGGCTAGGCCACCAACGGGTGCGCAGCACAACCGTCGGACGCGCCTTCCGCGTGGACCTACCCCGGTTTCGTGGACAGTTGAGGTCTTGGGATCAGGAGGTCAGATTGCCGGCGTCCCGCGCGGCTGTGAGCGACTTGGCCCCGACGGGTGACAGGCCGGGCAGAAACGGCGTAGCTTGCGTCATGGCGGCGGCGAATCCGGCGGAAGACGCGCACGCTTCTGTTTCGACACCAGAACGCTAGGCCAATCCAGTGGCTTCGTCGCCGTCCATCGAGTCGCTTCGCAAGCTACGGTGAATAAAGCGGGCTAGGTCTTGCCGCCGTGGCGCTCGATGAATTTTGCGAAAGCTTGCAGCTGCTGCCTGATGAAGTCGCGCGTGGCGTCGTCTTTCAGCTGGCCTGTCTTGTCGTCGAACTTGGACGCGCAGCTGCCGATGAAGATTTCCGGCTTGTTCAGGGTCAGGGCGTCCAGGAACACCATCATCCTGCGCAAATCATACTGAACGCGTGCGCCCCCGAGGGGTCCGGGGGAAGCGGACTGTATCGCGATCGGCTTGCCGGCGAAAGGCTGGTTCGGCAAACGCGAGACCCAGTCGATGGCGTTCTTGAGGCCGCCTGGCAGGGAGAAGTTGTATTCGGGCGTGCAGAAGATGATGCCGTCGTTCGCCATGGCGGGAATGCCCTTTCGTGACCGAGGATCCGATGCAGGTGCTGACCGGTTTAGCACGGGTGGATTATCTGCAAGAGGGGCGAGGCACGCGGCATGCAGGGCTTGAGGAAGATTCTGCGGGCGCTTGCCATTGTCATTCTGCCGGTGGTCGGCGCTGTCATCGTCCATGGCAGCTCGAGCGGCGTCGAGACGGCGTTTGGGCTGTTCTTGATCCTCTTCGCCCTCGGTCTGATCGCAACCTGGTTCTGGCAGCCCTGGTAGCGCCGCTCGTTCTTGCACGCATTCGCGCGGGCGGGCCGGGGCGTCTTGGCGTAGTGTGGGAAAGGGAAGAGTTTTGGCCTGAGGAGCTACACCAATGGGACTGCTCGACCAAGTCATCCGCTCCGCGCTTGGATCAGGCGCATATAGCGGGCAATCACCTATCGCCATGGCGCTGATGGCTCTTTTGGCATCACGGGCCATGGCGGGCCGTCCGGGCGAGCAGACTCCCGCAGGAAATATCGGCGGCCTGGGCGGTCTGCTCGACCGGTTCCGCGAGGGGGGCTACGAAGACATCATCAATTCCTGGATCGGCGCCGGGGCGAACAAGCCGATTTCTCCGAACGAGCTGCACGGGGCTCTTGGAGGTGAGACGGTGGACGAGCTTTCGCGTCAGACCGGCATTGGCCATCACGATCTGCTTTCGCAGCTGTCGAAGTTGCTGCCGGCCGTCGTCGACAAGCTGACCCCGAATGGCCAGCTGCCCGCCGAGAGCGATCTCCTGCCAGGGCCGAGGGACCAACCGAGCCGGAGTTGAAAGATGTCGGTGTCCGAACCGCTGGTCGTGAGCATTCCCCACAAGCTCGGCAAGGACGAAACCTTGCGCCGCATCAAACCTGCGCTCGGCAAGGCATCGTCGAGCTTCCCCGTTCTGACCATTGAAGAAGAGACCTGGTCCGGCGACCGGATGAGTTTCCGCGTGCGCTCCCTTGGCCAGGTGGCTGCCGGCACGGTCGAGGTGGGCAACCACAATGTCCGCCTCGAACTGACTTTGCCCTTGCTGCTGCACAAATTTGCGCAGGCCGTGCAGAAGACGATTGCCGGCCGTGGGCGCGTGCTTCTGGAAAAGAAATGAAGCGGGGAGGGGTCGTCAGGCGTCTCTTCCGGCTGCTGGGGCCAGGTTTGGTCACGGGCGCGGCGGATGATGATCCGAGCGGGATCGCCACCTACTCGCAAGCCGGGGCCCAGTTCGGGTATGCGCTGTGCTGGACGATGTTCCTGACGCTGCCCTTCATGGCGGCCATCCAGATCATCAGCGCCTGCATCGGCTGGCAAACGCGGCGCGGGCTTGCGCGCAGCCTCTCGGGTCACGTTTCGGCTCCGGTGCTCTACGCGCTGGTGGGATTGCTGGTGATCGCCAATACCATCAACATCGCCGCCGATCTGGCGGCGATGGCGGAAGCGTTGCGCCTGGTCATGGGCGGACCGGTGCTCGTCTATGCCGGGGTGTTTGGCGTTGTTTGCCTCGTGACGGAGGTCTTTGTCCCTTATCATCGTTATGCGGGCTATCTGAAGTTCCTCACGCTGGTGCTGCTCGTCTATGTCGCGGCCGCCTTCAGCGTTGGGGTTCCGTGGGGCCGGGTGATCGCCGCGACAGCTGTTCCCATGCTGTCGCTTGATCGCGACTACCTCCTCACGGTCGTCGCGGTGTTCGGCACGACGATCAGCCCCTATCTGTTCTTCTGGCAGGCGTCGCAGGAGGCGGAAGAGTCGCGGCTGAGTTATCGGCACAAACGCGATCTGCAGCATCGATCGGGCGACAGCAGCTTCTCCGATATCTCGATCGATACCTGGATCGGGATGCTGTTCTCCAATCTGATTGCCTTCTTCATCATCGTGACGACGGCGGCCACGCTGAACGCCCACGGCATCACGACGATCGAGACGGCTTCTCAGGCCGCGGAGGCCCTGCGGCCGATCGCAGGGGAGCTGACCTTCGCGCTGTTTGCGGCCGGCATCATCGGCACCGGCCTCCTTGCCGTCCCCGTTCTCGCCGGTTCCGCGGCTTACGCGGTGGCCGACGCTTTCGGCCTGCGGGGAAGTCTCGAGCTGCCGGCCAAGCGGGCCCTGGGATTCTACGGCATCGTCGGCGCGGCCACGCTTGGCGGCGCCGGCCTCGCGGCAACCAAGATCGATCCCATTGCGATGCTCTTCTGGGCGGCCGTCCTCAATGGCATCGTGGCCGTGCCCATCATGGTGGCGGTGATGGTGGTCGTTTCCAAGAGGAAAGACCTGCAGTTGCCGCGATGGCTCCACGTGCTGGGATGGCTCGCCTCGGCGCTCATGGCGCTGGCCGTCGGGTTGCTGATTTGGTCGAATTTTTCCTGGGGCCATTGACGTCCGCGCGAGCGCAGCGGGCGAATGGGCTGATCGACCCCGGTGGGTCCTGCCACGTGGCGTCGGCTCAACGCCTCACATACCGGGTGGCGCGTAGTCAACGGCGGCGCCGGATGTTAGTGCGCGCAGATCATCCTGCGCATCAGGGGCGGCGGCCACGGTCATGACCGGATTCTTTTGCGACGCCGGTGCCTAGAGGTGCCGCGCGGCGCCGCCTTGTACCAGACGGCGCCAGCTGACCTAACGATTCATCAACCATACTTGCCGTAGATTGCCCTCCCCTTCCTGCGTGCCGCGGGCTCGACCATGACAAGGGCTGCAACCATCACCTGCAAAGTCTGTCACGCAGTCTACCTGCTTTTGTCGGACAGCCCGGCGCCTCGCGGTGGGGAAAGGAGCTGCGATATTTGCGGCCACACGATGGTCCGCACCACCGGCATCCGCATGGCCATATTGAAATTCGTCGGCACACACATTCCCGGCACCGACACCGACACCGACACCACGACCACGGCTCAATGACGCGCTCGAGCACTCGCGCCTGCTCTGGTTCCACTTGGAGACGGTCTCGGGCTGAGCCCCGGTCACGCTGGCTATGTCGGCCGAGCTGAGGGTCGATTTCTCCCTGATGACGGTGAGCTTTCGGGCGATTGCGGTGGTTGCCATGGGGTTCCTGATACCCGGCGAGCGCCGGTGTATTACCTGGATTGTGATCTCGCCGAAGGCTATGCAAACCGGACCACGCGTGATCCGAGGACGGCTCTGCCTCACCTCGTGGGCCAGAGCATTGTGACGACTCACCAACCGCGCCCGCCCAGAATGCCCCCCGCACGCAGCTCTGCAAATCATGATCTTTACCACCCGCTGTCGGGCAGGCGTCGATGCACGTGAAACGGGGCGCGGGCATGAGCGAGGCAGAAGTATCCGACCAGATCTCGAAACGGTTCGGCGGCGCGTGTCGCCTCGGCATTGGCGGCATCGAGGCGCTCCACCGCCGTTTCGGCTTGCCGGCGCAGGCTTGCCTCGTCGACAGTCAGCATGTGGCCATGGCGCAGCACGAAGCGCCCGTCGATCATCACGCTGTCGATTGCTGCGCCGTTCTCGGCAAGCACCACCTGACGCAGGGGATTGCGCAGCGGCACGTAGTTGATGTGGCCGGCATCGAGGAACACGATGTCGGCTCGGTAGCCCGGCTCCAGCAGGCCGAGGCGGTCGAAGCCCAGGATGCCGGCGCTGCCCTCGGTGGCCGCGCGGAAGACTTCCTCGACAGAGAGCCATTGGCTGTGGTCGGCGTCGGCGACGCGGGACAGCAAAGCCGCCAGGCGCTGCGCCTCGAACATGTTCTGCCCGTCCGAGGTGTTGCTCGCGTCGGTGCCGATGCCGAGGCGCACGCCTGCCTGCAACAGGTCGCGGGCAGGCGCCACACCGGACCCGAGGCGCAGGTTGCCCACGGGGTTGTGCACGCCCGCCACACCCGTGGCTGACAGTCGAGAGATGTCGTCGCGGTCGAGCCAAATGCCGTGCGCGGCGCTGAAACGCGGGCTCAGGACGCCGAGCGCCTGCAAATGCGCGACGAGGCTGCGGCCGTATTTCTCGAGGCCCAGGACGGCCTGCGTCTTGCTCTCGGCAAGGTGCGTCTGCACGGCGACGTCATACTCCTCGGCGAGCCGGGAGCACGCCACCAGGAACTCGTCGGAGCAGTAGAGCGGGATGGTGGGGCCGAGCGCGGGGCGCAGCCGGTCGCGGTCGTGGCGCCAGTTGCGCAGGATGTCGCGGGCGGCGGCGATGCTTGCCTCGTGCGGAGCGGCCTTGATCCGCCGCGCGCGTTCCTGCAGGTCCGGCGACAGCGCCTCGATGAGGCCTGGAAGGGCCTGGTAGAGTGTGCGGTCGGCGATCATAGGCGCGATCACGGCGCGCATGCCGACGGCACTGTAGGCCTCGGCGACGGCGTCGATGCCTTCGCGCGAGGGCAGCGGATACTCGACGAACAAGTCGTAAGCGGCAGTGCATCCTTTGCGGACCAGCTCCACGGCGGTGAGGGTGGCGCTGAGGCGCTTGTCCTCGATCGTGCGGCTTCCATTGATGGCGCCGCTGGCGCTGAGAAAGACCTCGAGCGGAACGCGGTCGCCGACCGCGCCTTTACCGAGCCCGCCGTGGCCGTGCGTGTGTCCATTGACGAGGCCCGGCAGCAGCAGCCGGTCCGCCGCGTCGATGCGTTCGGCATCCTCCCGCGTGATGCGCCCGGGGGCTTCGATTGCGGTGATGAAGCCGCCTTCGATCAGGACGTCCGCCGGGTTACAGGTTTTGAGGTCGCCGCGCAGCACGCGCGCGCCGCCGATCAGCATTGCCGTCATGCGCTGAGCCTTGCCAGTCCCTGCGTCATGTGCCGGCCGATCTCGTAGCGGTCGGCGCTGGAGCGTTCCGTCTCGTAGGTGATGCGGCCGCCCGCCATCACCAACACGCGGTCGGACAGCTCCAGGATCTCGTCGAGGTCCTCGCTGATCAGTAGCACGGCGGCGCCGCCGTTGCGGGCGCGCACGATCTGGCGGCGGATCTCGGCGGCCGCCGCCACGTCCAGCCCGAAGCATGGGTTCTGCATGATCAGCAGCCGCACCTCACGCGAGAGCTCGCGCGCCAGCACGGTGCGCTGGATGTTGCCGCCCGAGAGTGTCTCGAGCCGCGCCGACGGCGAGCCGGCGCGGATGCCGTAGCGCTCGATCAGCGCCTGCGCGAACGGACGCAGCGCGCGGCGCCTGAAGATGAAGCCGCCGGCTGCGAGCGGCGGCCGGTCGAACTGGCGGAAGGCGAGGTTCTCCATCACCGACATGGAGCGCACGGCGGCGTTGGCGAACGGCTCCTCCGTCAGCAGGGACACGCCGTATCTTTCGAGCTCGCGCCGGGTGCCGCCGAATGGACGGCCGGCAATGCGCACAGCGCCGCGTTGCGGATTGCGCTGGCCGGCCAGGATTTCGACCAGCTCCTTCTGGCCGTTGCCAGAGACGCCGGCGATGCCGACGATCTCGCCGGACCTGACGGTCAGGCTGGCGTCGACGACGACCCGCGTGCCGCGGTCGCCGATGGCGTTAAGGCCGTCGAGCTCGAGATACGGGCCCGCGTCGGGCGGCGCGGTTCTGGCGGATGAGCCGGACTTCTCGGGTGCGAGCGACTGGCCGAACATCATGGCTGCAAGGCCAGATTCGGACGCGCCAGCGACGTCGGTGTGCGCCGCAACCTTTCCGGCGCGCAGGATCGTCACGTCCTGGGCGAACTGCATCACCTCGCGAAACTTGTGCGTGATGAGCACGACGGTGAGTTGGCCTGCCTCGGTCAGGCGGCGCATCTGGCCCAGCACTTCGTCCGCCTCAGCAGGGGTGAGCACCGAGGTCGGCTCGTCGAGC